>Ga0153981_1000038_pt1 | contig 40120 bp, 29 predicted proteins | sample TSGA065MetaG_FD_104714 | JGI IMG/M metagenome (GOLD analysis project Ga0153981, IMG submission 104714) | Attine ant fungus gardens microbial communities from Georgia, USA - TSGA065 MetaG | ecosystem: Host-associated > Fungi > Mycelium > Unclassified | place: USA: Georgia, Magnolia Springs State...
CAGGTTGAAGTTAATGAAACTAGAGCCATAGGTGAAGCGGTCATGTGAGGAAGAGTAGAAGCGGCTGACGTCGCGCACCAGATCTTCTTTGCTGCCTTCGCAGTGGTGATACACCTCGACGCGGTTCGACTCATCAAGAATATAGATGTTAAAGCCGATATCGTCGGCGCTGTCTTCGAAGAAGAACTGGATGATACCTTCGCTCGCATAGCCGTCAATAACCGCGGGCAGATGCGCCTGATCGGTCTGCAATTTCACCGACAAACCGTGCAGTTTGTTATTGGAAATGGCTCCGTAAAACTCGACGGCGTTTTCCAGTTTCTGCACGGAAACGCTCAGACGCTCGAAGAACAGTCCCCAGGTCTGCCCGGAAACGCGTACCGCTTTGAAACGGCCAGGTTCCAGACGTTTGCTGGACAGGCGCAGCTCAATGCATTCCGATACCAGTTGCTGAATGCGCGTGCGGATAAGCCCGCGCAAATGCTGGCTGTAGCAGAACACTTCCACCGATTCCGGCGGCGCGGCGTCCTGATGCATTTTACCCAGAATGGTTTTCAGCGCTTCCAGCACCGCCTGCTCGCCGCTGAAATGCAGCGTACGCACTTCATTCCACGAGTTGCGGTAAAGCAAATCAATGCTGCCAACCATGCATTCCTGATTCTGACCGAAGCTGAAAACATCCAGCTTACGGAAATCAAAATGCACGACCTGATTGCGGAATGCGGCAGTCGGATCGTGTTCTAGGTTAACGATAATCGCCAGATGGCGGATTTCGCACGGGCTGTACAACGCTTTTGGCGTCGGTGCCGGTAAACGCAGCGGGAAACTGTGGGACACATCGGCCACCAGTTCGCGCAGTTTAGCGATGTCACACAGACTGCCACTTTTAATGTGCAGGCGCGTGGTCGATGTCAGCAGGCCGTTGAAATACGCCCATGCCACCAGTTTATTCAGATAACGGTTATATTCCAGCGGCTGATGGCTGACGATAGACTCCATCGACGGCGACTGGTTATACAGGTACCAGCCGGTGCGGTTCGCACGGCCAATCGGCACATGAATGAATGTTAAATCGTTTTCGGACAGATCAGGTGAAATCTGCGGATTCACCAGCGTGACTTTACCCGGCAGCGCTTCGAATGCGGCGTACAACTTACGGGTCAGCACGCCGATATCCTGCGGGCTGGCGCTGACGCTTAAATTGTTGCGACGGGCAAAGCGAATCAGGTTGCGATAGCTTTGCATCATGGCATCAAGCAGTTCGTTATGCGCTTCGCGCACGCGCTCGATTTTCCAGTTCGCCCGGTTATCCAGGATCGCCAGACGCTCTTCATCCCACCCCCATTCTCCCACCAGCTGGCTGAGAATTTCGCGACGCCATCCCACCGACGCACGGGCGCGGGACAGCTTTTCGCAGACTTTTAAATAGAAACAGCGGCGGACTAAATCAAGGCGGGTGAAATCTTCAATCTGGGTGAGGTAACGGGTCACCCGGTCGAGCATCATACAATATGAATCAAGACCGAAGCAGACGATTTCACCCTGATGCAGACGTTGTTTGATATCCATCGCCAGCAATTGTGTTTTCGGGTATTCCCACGAATAGGTTTCCAGCAGCAGCGTTTTCAGCACCGCTTTGTACGGCGAATCAATACTTTTATAGAGCTGCCAGAGGCTCGCGCCAAAATACTCTTCTGCCGAAAGCGTACTGAGGCCACCGAGATCGAGCCATTCATTAGGCGTCAGCGCGCCCTGTGCATAAAGAGAAAGAACATATTCATCGTAATGCCCTTCTTCTTCGCCCGGCACCATATTCCAGAGAATACGTTTACCGGCCAGGCGGACTGCCGTCCGGTAGAATTCGTCGAGCAATAAAATGTGCTGCGTGGAACCACAGTCCTCACCGCCCAGACTGCCGCTTTCATTGTGGCGGAAGCGGTTTTCATCAATCAGGAAGAAACTGACTTCCACGCCCAGCGACGCCGCCCATTTCTCTAACAGGCTGCATTTTTGCTGTAAGCGGTTGCGCTCTTCGTTATCAAGCCAGGACTGGTGGCATACCCAGATATCGAGATCTGAGCTTTGGCTCTGACCAATGGAGGAGGTGCTCCCCATCGAATACACGCCAGTAATCGGCAATTCGCCTTTCGCCAGAGGTTCGAGCGCGCTTCCCCATTTATCTTCGAGGTCATTTAAATAGGTATTTTGGGATTCATCAGGCGTGAAAACGCAGATACCGTGCGGAACCTTACCTTCAAGGTATCCCGGCATCAGAGGGTGATGTTGATGTAGAAAGACGGGAAGCAGCTGGTAGACCTGTTGAAACGCAGGGCCCATTGCTGCCAGTGCACGATCGACTCGTAACTGGTTGATCGCATCCAATCTTTGCTTCAATGTCTCGATGTAGAGGTACAAGACGTTTCGCCTGATTATACAGTGTCTGGAAATAACCCCGTTCCAAATCCGTCATTTATCGTGATGCTTATGCTTTGAACAACCGCGATTGTGCAAATAGTTGACGAATAATTGCTGGAAACGTGATCAATTTAACACCTTGCTGATTGACCGTAAAGAAAGTAACGCACCACAATTACTCTTCCGCTTCTCTGGATTTTACTGCCTGTTCCTGAATGGAACAAATGACCTCCATCATCGTTAACCCTCTTTTACGAATGCCTTCTTACGCTGACAGCTTTCTATTGTCAGTGGTAGGATGGTCGCAGAGACAGTTAAACGGTAACAAACATGTTAGACAAAATCATTCGAATTGCCACCCGGCAGAGCCCTCTGGCTTTGTGGCAGGCACAATATGTTCAAACCCGGCTGATGGCCTGTCACCCCGGTTTACAGGTGGAACTGGTCCCAATGGTCACGAAGGGAGATATCATTTTAGATACTCCTCTGGCCAAAGTGGGCGGCAAGGGTTTGTTCGTTAAAGAGCTTGAACTGGCCATGCTGGATGGACGCGCAGATATCGCCGTACATTCCATGAAAGATGTGCCGGTTGAATTCCCCGAAGGTCTCGGCCTGGTCACTATTTGCGAACGCGAAGATCCGCGCGATGCTTTCGTCTCCAATCATTACGCCAGCCTGGCCGACTTGCCGCACGGTAGCATCGTTGGAACGTCCAGCCTGCGCCGTCAGTGTCAGCTGCGTCAGAAACGTCCTGACTTGCAGATCCGCGATTTGCGCGGGAACGTCGGCACACGTTTATCCAAACTCGATAACGGCGAATACGATGCCATTATTCTGGCCGTTGCCGGGCTGAAACGTCTGGCTCTGGAAGACCGTATCCGCACAGCCCTGACGCCGGAAGAATGTCTGCCCGCTGTCGGACAAGGCGCTGTCGGTATCGAATGCCGCCTTGATGACCAGATCACCCGCGATCTACTCGCGCCTCTGGCGCACCGCGAAACCACGCTGCGCGTGGAGGCCGAACGCGCCATGAATATGCGCCTTGAAGGCGGATGTCAGGTGCCTATCGGCAGTTACGCCGAGCTGGAAGGTAATGAACTGTGGCTCCGTGCGCTGGTTGGCGCACCGGACGGCAGTCAGATGGTGTGTGGCGAACGTCGCGGCCCTTCAGAAAATGCCGAAAGCATGGGTGTTGATCTGGCCGAAGAGTTGCTGGCCAACGGTGCCCGTGAAATTCTGCATGAGGTCTATCAGGGAAACGCCCCGAAATGACCATTCTGGTCACCCGCCCCTCTCCGGGAGGAGAAGCACTGGTCAGCCGGTTGCGCACTTTAGGCCGGGTGGCCTTCCATTCCCCGCTGATTGAATTTGCACCGGGGAACCAGCTCGCAATGTTGCCGAACCTGCTATCCTCATTAAATCAGCAGGATCTGGTGTTTGTACTCTCACAACATGCCGTGAATTACGCCGATCGCGCATTACGTCAGGCCGCGGTTCGCTGGCCGGAGAGCCTCAATTATTACGCGATTGGCCGAACCACCGGCCTGCTTTTTCACCGGGTCAGCAGCTTGCCTGTACTTTATCCGCAGGACGGTGAAACCAGCGAAATGCTGCTCAAGCTTCCGACGCTGCGCCGCCTCGAAGGCAAAAAAGCGCTGATACTGCGCGGCAACGGCGGGCGTGAACTCCTGGCGGAAACACTGACTGAACGGGGCGTCGACGTGACGTACTGCGAGTGCTATCAGCGCAGCCCGATTCATTACGATGCCAGCGAGCAAAGCGCCCAATGGCAACGCGCCGGAATTGACACGCTGGTGGTAACCAGCGGAGAAATGCTGCAACAGCTGTACCAGTTAGTTCCTGATTACTACCGAAACTCATGGTTACTGCGCTGTAATCTGGTGGTGGTCAGCGAACGTTTGGCAACCCTTGCCCGCCAGCTAGGCTGGAGCGCCATTCGGGTTGCCGATAATGCAGATAATGATGCGCTGATCCGCGCATTACAACTACCTGACTAAGGGATGTGCCAAAATGACGGAACAAAAAAATCCTTCCGCTGCGGATGATGAAGTGATGATCTCCAGCGCGGTTGAGAGCCCCCAGCCAGACGCCTCCGGCCGCGACCAGGAGCTGAAATCGTTGCGAAGAAAGCAGCGTACCGCGCCGGTGTTAGGCGCTATCGCAATTATTTTAGTGATTGCGCTTGGCGGGGGCCTTTATTACCACGGCCATCAGCAATCGCTGGCTCAGGCGGCTTCCAACGAAGCGCTTTCTGAACAACTCGATGCCCTGCAAAAAACCCAGCAACAGGATAAACAGCAAATTGCTGCCCTGCTCGCTCAGCAGGACAAAACCCGGCAGGACGCCGAGCGTCAGCAGGCATCATTCGGCCGTCAGCTGAACGAATTGCAGGACAAAGTGGCCAGTATTTCCGGCAGCGATGCCAAAACCTGGTTACTGGCGCAAGCCGACTATCTGGTGAAACTGGCGGGCCGTAAACTCTGGAGCGATCAGGATGTCACGACTGCCGCTGCGCTGCTGAAAAGTGCTGATGCAAGCCTGGCTGATATGAACGATCCCAGCCTCATCGAGGTTCGCCGTGCGCTGAACGAAGACGTCGGCAGTTTGTCCGCTGTAGCTCAGGTCGATTTCGACGGCATCATTCTGAAACTGAATCAGCTGTCGAATCAGGTGGATAACCTGCGTCTGGCAGATAATGACACCGACGATTCCCCGATGGACAGCGACAGTTCCAGTTTGTCCGGCTCACTGACCGAATGGCGTCAGAATCTGACCAAAAGCTGGCACAACTTTATGGATGACTTCATCACCATCCGCCGTCGTGATACCAGCGCAGAACCGCTGCTGGCGCCAAATCAGGATGTGTATCTGCGGGAAAATATCCGCTCGCGCCTGCTGATTGCTGCGCAAGCCGTCCCGCGCCATCAGGATGAAGTCTACAAACAGTCGCTGGAAAGCGTATCCACCTGGGTTCGCGCCTACTTTGATACGTCAGATCCGTCGACCAAAGCTTTCCTGGAAGAACTGGACAACCTCAGCCAGCAATCTGTTTCGATGGATGTGCCGGATGAGCTGAAAAGCCAGCCGATGCTGGAAAAACTGATGCAGACCCGCGTGCGTAACCTGCTTCAGCAGCCCGCCGCCGCAACACAGGGGGAATAACGCATGTTACGAGTTTTCGTGCTGTTCCTGATTGTGTTTGCCGGGATCATCGTCGGCCCGATACTGGCCGGCCATCAGGGCTACGTTCTGATTCAGACGGACAATTACAACATTGAAACCAGCGTCACCGGTCTGGTCATCATGCTGGTCGTCCTGATTCTGGTGCTGTTTTTCATCGAGTGGATCCTTCGCCGCGTTTTACGGACTGGCGCACGAACACGCGGCTGGTTTGCCGGGCGTAAAAGCTCAAAAGCACGCAAGCAGACCAAAGCCGCCATGCTGAAACTGGCGGAAGGCGATCATCGTCAGATGGAGAAATTGCTGGCCCGCAATGCCGATCACGCCGATCAGCCGGTGGTGAATTACCTGCTTGCCGCTGAAGCAGCGCAACAGCGTGGTGATGATATCCGCACGAATCAGTATCTTGAACGTGCGGCAGAAATTGCCGATACCGACCAGATGCCGGTGGATATCACCCGTGTCCGCATCCAGCTGGCGCAAGGTGAAATCCATGCTGCGCGCCACGGCGTTGACCGGTTGCTCGGGCAGTCGCCGCGCCATCCGGAAATTTTACGTCTGGCGGAACAGGCTTATCTTCGCACCGGCGCTTACGGTTCGCTGCTGGAAATTTTGCCTTCGATGGCGAAAGCGGAAATTCATACCGACGACGAACTGCGTGTTCTTCAGGAACAAGCGTATATCGGCATGATGAACCAGCTGATGGCAGAAGAAGGCAGCGACGGCCTTAAGCGCTGGTGGAAAGATCAGAGTCGCAAGACCCGTCATGAAGTGGCGTTGCAGATCGCGATGGCGAAACATTTGATTGAATGCAACGATCAGGATCTGGCGCAGGAAGTGATTCTCGACGGCCTTAAACGCCAGTATGACGACCGTCTGGTCGCGCTGATGCCTAAACTGCGTTCCGGTAATCCGGAGCAACTGGAAAAAACGCTGTATCAACTGATTAAACAAAACGGTCCGTCGCCGCTGCTGAGCAGCACGCTGGGACAGTTGCTGATGAAGCATGGCGAATGGCAGAAAGCGAGCGAGGCTTTCCGTGAAGCGCTGAAGCAGCGTCCTGATGCTTACGATTACGCGTGGCTGGCTGATGCACTGGATAAACTGCATAAACCGGCTGAAGCGGCTGAGATGCGCCGTGAAGGGCTGATGCTGACGCTCAATAACGATCAGCAACGTTAATCAGAACAGGACTTCACATTAGGCAAAAGGCTCCTTTGGGAGCCTTTTTTACGCCTGGTGCAAACCGCACATAAAAAAACACCTGCAATATAAGCAGGTGTATAAAAACAATCAGGTCCAGGACAACAGATGAGTGCCTCACTCAACGTTTTGCCTTCTGGTTGATAACGCATCAGCGTTATCGGTCAGGATGACAATAGGCACTATAAATTGGCTCTGCATCATTCCCAGGTTTATGAAGCCGGAGCAAACATAATGGGTGGAATGAGCATCTACGGCAGGAATAATGCAGGAGGCGTGCCAGTATGGCAAGCGTCTGTTAAAAATTTCCTATTACACTGATAAATAATAGCTTTATTTTAATTTAACACTAACACCCAATTTCTGTGTTGTCAGAAAACGGGCACCAGACTGCGATTCTGTCGCCAGTGAACGACGTATGAGTGTCAGCTTATATGAAGCTTTACTTATCAATAAGATAAGTGTCTCCTGAAAGAGACAGGCATACAGAGAAATGTCGCGGATAAACAACAAGCTGAGTTGAAATACTACAGACGAAAAAAAACCTGCTTTAAAAAGCAGGTCTTTCAAATGTGGTCGGCGAGAGAGGATTCGAACCTCCGACCCACTGGTCCCAAACCAGTTGCGCTACCAAGCTGCGCTACTCGCCGATGTCGTGCATCTTACTATTATATGATGCTAACCGCATCATTTAAAATGAATTTTGTGTGTGGTGCGAAGGGAGGGACTCGAACCCTCACATCCGAAGGACACTAACACCTGAAGCTAGCGCGTCTACCAATTCCGCCACCATCGCATGTCACAATCACAAAATCATTTTTAGAGTGGGGTGGCTAATGGGGCTCGAACCCACGACAACTGGAATCACAATCCAGGGCTCTACCAACTGAGCTATAGCCACCATATCTCTAACTAACGTGAAATGTTTAACTCAACAATTCACCGCAACTCTAGCGCAAACTAATGGTGCGCCCGACAGGATTCGAACCTGAGACCTCTGCCTCCGGAGGGCAGCGCTCTATCCAGCTGAGCTACGGGCGCTTAGCGCCGTTGCGGGTGGGGATACTACGGTTTTAACGCCAAGCTGTCTAGTGCTTTTTATCAGAAATATTGCGTTTGATTACGCTTTATCCAATCCGCATTAAAAGTAAGCGCCTTCCCTTCCCCACCCATGACTTACAGCGTTATTTTGCCTTTTCCGCCGTCAGCGCGGCACGCTTATGCATGCCCAGGCCGAAGTATATCAGTGACACCGCCGCGATGAAAATACCGCCAACCAGTAAAGAAACCCGCGTATCCGTGTTAATTGCCATACCCACCAGCACGCACGCCAGGAAAATCAGCGTCAGATAGTTGGTATAAGGGAACAGCACGGATTTGAACGGATGATTTTTCAGTTTCTCTTTATGTGCGTCGCGAAAACGCAGCTGGCTAATCAGCACAACAAACCACGGTACCATGCCCGGCAGCACGCTGGCGCTGTAGACATAAACGAACACTTTCTCCGGATTCGGGATCACATAGTTCAGGCATGAACCCACCAGCAGACATAAAATCGTAATCGCGATGCCATAAACCGGGACGCCGCTTTTTGAAACCCGGCTCAGAAACGAAGGCAACTGGCGGTTCTTTGACAAGGCGTAAAGCATACGTCCGCAGCTGTACATGCCGCTGTTACAGCCCGACAGCGCCGCCGTCAGTACTACAAAGTTGATGATACCAGCCGCAGAGGCAATACCAATTTTCGCGAAGGTTAAAACGAACGGGCTGCCGTGCGTGCCCATTTCGTTCCACGGGAAAATCGTGATGATGACGAAAATCGCGCCTACATAGAAAATCAGGATACGCCACAGGATATTATTGATAGCGCGTTTGAGCGTCACCTGCGGGTTCTTCGCTTCACCGGCAGTAATCCCCACCAGCTCAACGCCCTGATACGACGCAACGACGATACACAGCGCGAAGAGGAACCCTTTCCAGCCACCGGCAAAGAAGCCGCCGTGCGCCGTCAGATTGGCAAATCCCACCGGTTCGCCATGATTACCAAAACCGAAGAAAATGACCGCCAGCCCGACCACAATCATCACAATGATGGTGGTGATTTTGATCAGCGCAAACCAGAACTCCATTTCGCCATAAAGCTTCACGGCGGCGAGATTCGCCGACGCCACAATCGCCACGGCTATCAGCGCCGGGATCCACTGCGGCAGTTCGGGGAACCAGTATTGCGCGTAGACGCCGATCGCGGTGATTTCAGAAATCCCCACCGCTATCCACATAAACCAGTAGCTCCACGCCGTCAGATAGCCGTAGTACGGACCGAGATATTTATGGGCGTAGACCGCAAACGAACCGGCGACCGGCTCCAGATGCAGCATTTCGCCCATAGAGCGCATGATAAAGAAGACGAACACACCGGCCAGAATGTACGCCAGTAACACTGACGGCCCGGCCCATTTCAGGGTGCTTGCCGCGCCCATAAATAATCCAACACCGATGGTGCCACCCAGTGCAATCAGCTCAATGTGCCTCGCTTCCAGCCCCCGGTGTAGTCCACCCTTTTCTTCTTTATTCTCCATAGATCCTCAATTTCTCTCTCATTGTGTTTGCCTTCCGGAATGACCGGAATGTTATTTTTATAGTGATGATGCCCGTATGGGGCGGAAAAACGGCGTTATGTTTCCGTATTTCCCGACGAGTTGCAAACGCCTATTGAGAAAGATAAGCACTGATATGAAAAGCGGACAGGAAACTCATGCAACAGAAGTGAAGAAATGAGAGGTAGCGCGCCGTCCTGAAGATTCAGAACGGCGAAATCATTACAGACGACCGGTATAGTAATAACGGACAAATTTCAGCAGTTTGAGCTGACGGCGCAAACGGCTGGGCTGTAAAATCAGGCGGTATAACCATTCCAGCCCCATGCTTTGCCAGATTTTTGGCGCCCGTTTAACGTGGCCGGTGAAGACGTCGTAAGTCCCACCGACGCCCATATAGAGCGCATCCGGATAAACTTCACGGCAATCGCGCATCAGGATTTCCTGCTTCGGCGAGCCCATCGCCACCGTCACAATTGCAGCCCCGCTGCTTTTGACCCGTTCAAATAAAGCGTTTCGTTGCTCCGGCGTAAAGTAGCCATTCTGGCTGCCGGCAATATTGACGTTCCACTGGGCGCGCAATTTTTCTTCCGTTTGTGCCAGTACGTCAGGTTTACCGCCAATCAGAAAGACCGGCGTGCCTTCACGACCGGCGCGTTCCATCAGCCCTTCCCAGAGATCGGCACCGGCGATACGGGACACCTGCGCCTGTGGATATTTTCGGCGAATAGCCCGCACCATGCTGATGCCGTCGGGATATTTGTATTCCGCCACTTTAATCAGTGCGCCCATTTCCGGATTGCTTTCGATGGTCAGCACTTTCTCGGCATTCATCGCCACCAGCGAACCGGTTTTCACCTGATTTTCGGCAAACAGATAATCAATAAAATGTGCCATATCGCGGAAGCCCCACAGTCGGATCCCGCGAATATCGTATTGTGGAACATTATTCTCAGAGTTCATTCAAATTCCTGCCAGAGTGAGGCTCCATGAGGTTTTTTCTGCGCGGAATTTTGACACGGATAAGCCCGGCAGCATCAAACATCCAGTACAGGAGTTTGGCGACAACCAGACACGCGCCGAACACCAGGCAGAAAAACACCACCCGTGAGAAGAAGGAGTCCACGCCTTCACGGGCCAGCACAATCATATTAAAGACCGCACCGAAGCAAAAACTTTGCAAGATAGCGGCTTTATAGCGGTTGGTGTCCGCTTTGCCTTTTTCGTACAACCAGTCGAACCATTTCATGATCATGCCCACGGCGACGGCACCCAGCGGAATAAACCACACGCCGCCCATCACCACCAGAGAACCAATCAGGGTCGGAGAAATCGCCAGACCGGAGTGGTTATCGAGCACTTCCCAGGTGAAATAGTTGGCAGAATTGAGCACGATGCCCGGACGGTCATGCCACAGCCAGGTCGGGATGAAAACGTAGAAATCACGCGCAATTGGCGCAAGACCCTGGAAGCTGATTTTGTCGTAGTTCTGCAACAACAGCCCAAGATTTTCCCACGGAGAAAACGTGTCGCGCGTCAGATACAGGAAAGTATAAATCGCTTCCGGGCCGCTGACGTTCAGGCCATAGCGTTTAAGTGCCAGCCAGAACATGCCGACAATGCCCAGCACACCCGCCACCGCCAGCATCCACAGGCTGATCCAGCCGCGCACAATGCCGATAAACAAAAAAAGCGCAAATGCGATGATGATATTGGCGCGGGTTCCGCCGACGATAACGTAGGTCAGGAAACCAAAAGCCACGGTGCTGGCGAGGAAAAAAAGCCAGCGGCGGACATCCGGTTTGATGAAAAACACCACCAGCATCGCCGGAATAAAGAAGTAAAAGAAGCGCTTAAGCGCCACACCGGAGACATCGCTGGAGAAAATCTGGCTGTAGGATTTCAGCTTAAACAACAGAAAACCGTTGTGCATAAAGAAGATGGAAACTGTGACGACTGCAATCAGCGCCAGCAGCATCCAGGTCAGATGGGTTTCGACCCGGTTCATCGTAAACAGCGGGCGTGAAGGCCCGTCGCGTTTAGCCTTCAGCCGCGTTTTATAGCAAACGTAATAAATGCCATAGAAACAGGTCGCGGCCAGCATGGCCTGCAACAGATTTTCCACCGGCACCACTTTGACGTCAAACTGGAAAACCAGCAGACAGGTCAGCGGAAAACCAAAGTAGAACGTCAGCAGATACAGTAACGAAAATAAGACGTTAAAGTTGAAACGCACGCGCCGGAACTCTTTGTACGTCAGCGTGAGAATAAACAACAGCGACAGCACGTAAACGACGGTCAGGCCGCCTAATTGTGCCAGCGTCATGACGTTTCTCCTGCCGCGAGCAGTAATGCCTGCTGCCAGCCCGAAATATAGTTCGGATTAAAGAAGGCGATGTTTTTGCGATCGGCATTCAGTAACTGACGCCGCGCTTCAGCGACCACTTTTTCATCCAGCATATCACCGTAGAAAAGCACCGGCAGATGCTGCTCGGCCAGATCCTGCCAGAAAGGATTCTGACGGCTGACGACAAACGGCACGCCGAACTGAATCAGAAGGCATTGCGTCCCGATACCCTGCTGACGGTCGAAAATAAAATAGCCCAGCGAGCAACGACGCAACACATTCAGATAATCGTCGAACGCCATGGCGCCGGTCATCAGGTCAACATTTTCGGGCGCAAACAGCGTTAATGCTCCAGTGCGAACCTGCTCAATATAAGTCTGATTATCCGCCGGATATCCCATCGGGATAATCACGCGGATACCGCTACCGAACTGCTGATGCAGCGAACGCAGTGCTTCAATGTGGCGGTTACTGCGGTCACCGGAATTCCCCACCAGCACTGTCATCGGCCCTTCGGGTTCCGGCAGATCAGCGGGTTGGGTCAGCGTCGGATCCATCCGCGTCGGAAAATACAGTAAAGAAGACGGCGTACGCGGGTAGCGCTGATGGAAATAAATCAGGTCGCCGCGCGTGGCAAAGACATGCCCGATACGTCCCTGCGCCAGGCGGCGCATGAAATAAAACAGGCGGAATTTCAGACCTCCGGCAGATTCATACAAATCTGCACCCCAGATATGCCAGTTCGCCTGCGAGGCTTTGATTTTGCCCGTCAGCAGCGCGAGCCAGAGCGTGGGATTAAATTGCCCGTGGAAGAAAAAGTGGTGCGTCCGGTCTTGCGCGCGGGAAATCACCGCCGCCGCCAGCGTTTTTTTGTCCGGATAAACCCGAATGTCCAGGCGCGTAAACTCAGCAAACGCCGAAGCATCCGCCGCCGCGACCATAAAATGACAAATCCGCTTTTCAGGCGTGCATTCGGCCAGCACGTCGTTGAAAAAGCGCAGTACGGTTACATTATGATGAGGGATGTCAGATCCCAAAACGTGAATCAGCGTTGTCATGCTCGTCTACGATAGATAACAAATACAGTGCAGCACGCGGCAAAATAGACGATATACGTCGCCATATACGCCTGCGCGGCGCCCAGAGAACCGTGAACCGGGATCAGCCAGTGTGAAAAACCGGTCAGCAGCGCGAACTGACTGATTTCTGTCAGCACATAAAAGCGCAGAGACGCGCGGGCAATCACCAGATACCCAAAAACATACGAGCCTACTTTCAGTACATCGCCCACCAGTTGCCAGGCGAACAAATCGCGCATCGCGATAAATTGTTTTGAAAACAACAGCCAGATAGCAAAATCGCGCAGTAACCAGACCGTGAAACTGACTGCGGCCACGACGGGGATGACAAATTTCAGCGACTTCACGATTTCCCGGGAAATATCCCGTTTATCGGTCAGCCGGGATAATGTGGGCAACAAATACACGCTGAATGAGGCGGTGATAAATTGCAGATAAGCATCCGAAATACTGCTGACGCCCTGCCAGATCCCCACATCTTTCCAGCTGTAATGTTCAGCCAGCAGATTTCGCATCATCACATACGCCACCGGGATCGTGACAGAAGTGATCAGCGCCATCAGCGTAAATTTGCCGAGATGGCTGGCAATAAAACGATCCCAGCCCGGTTTTAAGTATTCCAGCGGAAAGGATTTGCGCTTCCACAACATACCAGCCGCGGGCAGGATGACCAGCGCAGGCACCAGCGCCAGACCGGCCAGCGCGCCTTCGTAACCGCCCAGTTTGAAGCAAGCCAGATAAGCGACTAAACCAATCAGACTTCCGCCAATCACCGCCAGCGCGTTGCCCATCGCGTCGCGATACCCTTTCAGGATTGCCTGAAAATAGTTGGCATAGGCGATGCCCATCTGGATAAAGGCCACGGCGCGAACGACCGCCTGATAGCGCTCATGCCCGAACAGACCGCTACTGATCGGCGCAGCGAGCAGCAGAAATATCGCCGCCAGCAGAGTGGAGAAACCTAAAATCAGCGATGACGACGTCCCGAGCACGGCTTTAAGGCGCTCAGGATTATCATGGTGTTCGGCAACATATTTGGTGACGCCATTGAAGATCCCGGCACCGGACAATACGCCCAACACCGTGACCATCTGACGGAAATTCCCCGCCTGCCCCACGCCCTCCGGCCCGAACGCCACGGCCAGCAATTTAACTACCAGCAATCCGGTGCCGATTTTAATCAGCGTGGAACCGGCGGTCCAGACTGACGCTTTTGCCAGCGACATGTCAGGCGAAGTATTGCAGCATGGCCGCAATCACAGTGCGCTGTGTGTCGTCGGTCATGTTGTAGAACAACGGCAGGCGCACCAGACGCTCACTTTCCTGCGTGGTAAAGCAGTCGGTGCCAGAGAAACGCCCGAAGTTTTCGCCAGCCGGACAGGCATGCAGCGGAATGTAATGGAATACGGTGAGGATATCTGCCGCTTTCATATGACGGATGAACGCATCGCGATCTTCGATATCGTTCAGTCGAACATAGAACATGTGGGCGTTTTGCACACATTCCTGCGGAATAGCCGGGAGCTGGATACGTCCCGCATCGGCCAGATCCTGCAAGGCTTCATAATACTGATTCCAGATAGCCAGACGGCGCTGATTAATCTTTTCAGCGGCATCCAGATTTCCCCACAGATACGCGGCCTGCAAATCAGACATCAGATAGCTGGAGCCGATATCGCGCCAGGTATATTTATCCACCTGCCCGCGGAAGAACTGGCTGCGGTTGGTGCCTTTTTCGCGAATGATTTCAGCACGATCAATCAGCGCCGGATCGTTGATCAGCGTCGCACCGCCTTCGCCGCCTGCGGTGTAATTTTTCGTTTCGTGGAAACTGAAACAGCCGATGTGGCCGATCGTTCCCAGTGCCTTGCCTTTGTAAGTCGACATCACGCCCTGCGCGGCATCTTCCACCACGAACAGATGATGCTTTTCAGCCAGCGCCATGATGGCGTCCATTTCACAGGCCACGCCTGCGTAATGCACCGGCACAATCACTTTGGTTTTAGCCGTAATCGCCGCTTCAATCAGGGTTTCATCGATATTCATGGTGTCCGGGCGGACATCCACAAAGACGATTTTCGCGCCACGCAGAACAAACGCATTGGCGGTCGAGACGAACGTGAAGCTCGGCATAATCACTTCATCGCCGGGCTGGATATCAAGCAGCAATGCGGCCATTTCCAGCGACGCCGTGCAGGACGGCGTCAGCAATACTTTCGGGCAGTTAAAATGCTGTTCGAACCATTTCTGACAGCGCAGCGTGAATCCGCCATCGCCGCAAAGTTTGCCGCTGTTCATCGCCTCGCGCATGAAATCAATTTCAGTGCCAACAATCGGCGGCGCATTAAAAGGGATCATCGTTTCACCTGTACAGCCAGTACGCCGTGCGTGTGACTTTGCCACCGCTGGCGAGATAAAGGTTTAAAGCCGGAAGGTTGCCGGTTTGTGTCGCGACGTGAAGACGCGAAACGCCCTGACCGGCACACCATTGTTTCGCAGCCGCCATTAATGTCTTGCCCACTCCCCGCCCCTGACATTCAGGTTTGACGGCCAGCAGGCCAATTCTTGCTTCGTCCTTGGCTAACTGGCGCAGCGTCACAAATCCGCTCGCGTCATCGGCCCACAGGCAAAGATGGTCGAATGTGCCCAGCACCGCTTTTTCCGCCCACATCGCGTAAAACCGCGCGCTGTCATCCGGCTGATACCACGGAGACCGAAAACGGCTCAGGCGAAACGCCTGACGGGCAATCGTCACCACGTCCGCAATATCTTCCGGCACCGCCAGACGCCCGGCGGGCAACGCGATATCCTGCGCACTCACCGCGACGCACACATCGGTTTCACCTTCGGCCAGACGAAAGCCGAGCGCGGACAGCGCATCCAGCATTTCGGTCTGATCTGCATCCACTTTTGCCTGCACCAGCGCATATTGCGCCAGCGCCTCAGGCGTCACGACGGTTTCCACCGACGCATCCAGGCTCAATTTGGCACTGCGCAACTGGAAGAAATCGCTCTCCCAGTCGAGCGGTTCAATATTGCCGTGGACGTGCAGGCTCACCGCCACACACCTTTGGTGTCTACGATCCAGGACTGGCGGATCGCGCTGGCCGGGATCGCCTTAAACGAGGTGTGATCAACCAGCATAACCAGAAGATCGGCGTCTTTCAGGGCATCATCCAGAGAATGCAGTGTCACTTTTTCTGCCAGCGATGCCGGAAGCTGATGAACATTCGGTTCAACGGCCCAGGTCTCGCCTGCATGCCAGTCGGCAATCAGGTGGGTGACTTCTACGGCAGGGCTTTCGCGCAGGTCGTCGATATTCGGTTTAAACGCCAGACCAAAGCAGGCGATTTTGATTTCAGAAGCGCGCTTGCCGGTGGTGGTAAGGCAATCGGCCAGCGCGGCCTTCACGCGATCAACCACCCAGTGCGGTTTGCTGTCATTCACTTCGCGCGCCGTACGGATGATCCGCGCAAGCTCAGGGTTCTGCGCCACAATAAACCACGGATCGACCGCGATACAGTGGCCGCCAACGCCCGGTCCCGGCTGTAAAATATTCACGCGCGGATGGCGGTTTGCCAGGCTGATCAGCTCCCAGACATTAATGCCCTGCGCATCGCAAATCAGTGAGAGCTCATTAGCGAAAGCAATGTTGACGTCGCGGAAGCTGTTTTCGGTCAGCTTGCACATTTCCGCCGTACGCGAATTCGTAACCACACATTCTCCTTTCAGGAAAATGTTGTACAAATCACTGGCGCGCTGCGAGCACACGGAGGTCATCCCGCCAATCACGCGGTCATTTTTGATCAGCTCAACCATCACCTGGCCCGGCAAAACGCGTTCAGGGCAGTAAGCAATATTGATATCCGCCTGTTCACCCGCCTGTTGCGGGAAGCTCAGATCCGGGCGAACTTCGGCCAGCCATGCTGCCATTTGTTCTGTCGCGCCGACCGGAGACGTAGATTCCAGAATGATCAGGTCACCCTTTTTGAGTACCGGCGCCAGAGAGCGCGCGGCGGATTCCACGTATTTCATATCCGGCAGATGATCGCCCATAAAAGGCGTCGGCACGGCGATCAGGAAAGCATCCGCAGGTTCGGGCTGAGTGACGGCGCGGAGGAAACCGCCTTCTACCGCCTGTTTTACCAGCGTGTCGAGATCGGGTTCAACGATATGAATGGCGCCACGGTTAATGGTCTCAACCGCGTGCTGATTGATGTCCACCCCCACGACTTTTTTCTGGCGTGAGGCGAAGGCGGCTGCCGTCGGCAAACCGATGTAACCCAGTCCGATTACAGAAATAGTATTGAAATTCATGGTCATACCCGATGATTTTTTAATGCATCAAGAATATGGCGACACGCGTGTCCGTCACCATAAGGATTGTGCGCCCTGCTCATGCTGTTGTATTCGTTTTCATCGCTCAGCAGACGGTTCACTTCCTTAACAATTTTTGCAGGATCAGTCCCGACCAGACGTACCGTACCGGCATCAACGGCTTCCGGACGCTCTGTGGTTTCCCGCATCACCAGCACCGGTTTCCCCAGTGAAGGCGCTTCTTCCTGCACACCGCCCGAATCCGTCAGAATCAGATAGGCTTTATCCATCAGATAAACGAAAGGCAGATAATCCTGCGGGTCGATTAACACGATGTTGTCGATGCCCGCCAGAATACGGTTTACCGGCTCACTGACGTTAGGATTGAGGTGCACCGGATACACAATCTGAACATCCGGATGCTGGCGGGCGATATCGGCCAGCGCCGAGCAAATCCGCTCAAAACCGCCGCCAAAACTTTCACGGCGGTGACCCGTTACGAGGATCAGTTTTTTACTGGCATCGAGGAACGGATAGGTATTGGCCAGCTGCTGCGCCAGAGACGCATCGCTGTTAAAGCGATCACGAACCCACAACAGCGCATCAATCACCGTATTGCCGGTGACGAAAATGCGGCTTTCAGGAATATTTTCCCGCGTCAGATTCGAACGGGCGTTTTCCGTCGGGGCAAAATGCCAGCGCGCAAGATGACCGGTCAGCAGGCGATTGCCCTCTTCCGGCCACGGCGAAGAAAGATCACCGGTGCGCAGACCGGCTTCGACATGACCGACCGCAATCTGATGATAAAAAGCCGCCAGACTCGCGGACAGCGTCGTGGTGGTATCGCCGTGAACCAGCACGACGTCCGGTTTAAATTCATCAAGCACCGGCTTCAGGCCGGTCAGAATACGGCTGGTGATTTCCGTCAGACCCTGCCCCGGTTTCATAATATTGAGGTCATAATCGGGCGTAATCTCAAACAGACGCAATACCTGATCGAGCATTTCACGGTGCTGTGCCGTGACACAAACTTTAGATTCAAAAGCCGCATCCTGCGACAAAGCAAGCACCAGCGGCGCCATTTTAATGGCCTCCGGACGGGTGCCGAAAATCGTCAACACTTTCACAATGTGTTTCTCTTATTTTTACGACGCGTCAGGGCAACTCCTGCCCCGATTAAACCACCGACAATCCCCCACATGATCATCAGGAACACACGGCGCGGGCTGTCACGTTTTACAGGTTCCTCAGGCGTTCTGAGGTAACGGTAAGTCTGGAATTTCGCGGTCAGCGTCGGGCCTACATTCAGCGTCGACAGCATGGCGCGGTTCTGGTCGTAATCCAGATCATAACCCGGCCCGGAAGCCTGTAATAATTCCAGGCGCGCTTTCAACATAGGCACACCCAGCAGGAACATGTCGGAATCAGGCAGCTCTTCGGCTGGCGTGTCCGTCACGCTTTTGGTGATGTTTTGCTGCTGAGCGATTTTCAGCGCCTGCTCGGTATTATTCACCGTACGTTTGAAAATGCTCTGCGCCACTTCTTCCTGGCGTTTGACCTGCGCTTTCATCGACTGCGTCCGGGCAGCCCATGCGCCCTGCAACTCATCGTAAAGATGCTGCGCCGCGCGCTGGCTGGCGAAATTAACATACTGACGCAAAAGTTTGTTGGCATCAGCGGCATCTTCCGCCGTCAGTTTCACAATGTCGTTCGGGACTTTCATTGCATCGCGCGGTGTGAACTGAATATCGTTAATCAGATCATCGAGCAAAACGGCATCCGCGCGCGCATCATTTTCCAGGCGCTGCTTGTAATAAGGGCTTTGCAGCCAGAAATCACGACGTGTGTCGTAAGCGGCCAGCTGCATCACAAATTCATTATAGGATTCATCAGAGATCGGCGGACGACCGGTATCCGACGGCAACGCAGTGCGCACATCCAGATTACGCAGGAACTGCGCTTGTGAGAAATAAGACGAGAGATTGTTCACGGTGGGACGGTCGGTAATGGCCGTCGAGCTCCACTCCTGTTTCATCAGATAAGAGGAGCCCAAAGCCACTAACGCGAACAGTATTGCCAGGCCCGCAATCCAAAATTTACCTTTCCATAAGGTGCAGCACAAACCACGAATATCGAGTTCATTTTCGATGTCACGATCATTCTGGTTTCTTATCATTTCTGGTTTATCCACAGCCAGTATGCCCTTGTGTAAAAGATGAATTATTGAGGAGATGAACGGCGCAAACGCCTTTTAAGACGTTTGATAAACCGGGCCACGCGCCAGGCGTGCTTGATGCAAACGCCGTACAACAGGAAAGCGACAAAGAATAAAGCCAGCATGACCCATTCAGGCACGAAAGGCAGATGTTCGCCAATCACGCCAACCGCCGCCAGAAGTGCAGCGGCCACGGTAATTAGCATAAAGGCCTGACGGGAAGTAAAGCCGGCGCGCATGATCAAATGATGAATGTGCTGGCGATCGGCAGAAAACGGACTCATGCCTTTGCGCAGACGGCGGTACATGATGGCAACCATGTCCATCAGAGGGATTGCGATAAGCCAGAGTGCGGTTACCGGGTTCATCGGGTGCGTTTCGCCTTGCGTGCTTTGCAGCAGGATCCAGATGACCGTAAAACCAATCAGCGTACTACCCGCATCGCCCATGAACACTTTATAGCGAGGGCCGAAGACGCCCAGATTAAGCAGGATATAAGGCAAAATGGCGGCAATCATGGCGAAGCACCAGAGCGCCAGTTCCATGTGACCACTGCCATACATGATGATGCCTAAAGAACCGAAACTGACGCAGGATAATCCGCCCAGAAGCCCGTCGATACCATCCACCATGTTAAAGGCGTTGATCGCCGCCCAGACGGCAAACAGGGTCACCAGATAGCCGAACGGCCCGAGTGCCATTTCCCATGGGCCGATAAGATGCCCGAGATTACGCAGCGTAAGATTCGCAAAACTCATCATCGCCACGGCCACCACAGCCTGCACCATTGCGCGGGTTTTTACACTGATATCGAAACGGTCATCGAGCGCGCCGACCAGTACCAGCAAGCCCGCGCAGGCGAGATAAAGGTTGCCATGCGGAATGACATAGCTGGTGATAAGAAAGGCGAAACAAACCCCTGCATACACAGAAATACCGCCGACCAGCGGGATCAAACCCTGATGGCGTTTGCGAAAATTGGGTTTATCTACGAGTCCGATTTTATTCGCCACCTTCCGGGCAACGAACAGAAACAGGAATGAAAAAACGAAAACAATGGCAAGCTCAGTACTCATATTGAGTAAATTCACAGTTAAGAGATCTCTTCTGCAAAAATAAGGTGCGTGGAATCGAGAGCATCATAAACCTCACAGCCTTAAATCAAATCCTATGGTGACAGTTATGGTTTTGTCTCAGGCAAGACCTTATCTGTTGCCATTTCTTGGGCAGTAAACCGATAAAATAAAGAAAGGGCACTGGAAAAACCATCAGCTATTATCCGAATAGTCTGACAATTTCACCAAAGTAGCATTATGGTAGCTACCAAAAGCAAAAAACGCCACGGCTTAGCGTGGCGTTAGTTTGAGTTTTACACCAAATTACGAACGTTTCATCATATCGAAGAAGTCGTCATTGGTTTTCGTCATGGCGAGTTTGTTGATGAGGAATTCCATTGCATCAATCTCACCCATCGGGTGAATGATTTTACGCAGGATCCACATCTTCTGAAGTTCTTCTGACGTGGTCAGCAGCTCTTCTTTACGGGTACCAGAACGATTGTAATCAATCGCAGGGAATACGCGTTTCTCAGCGATTTTGCGCGCCAGATGCAATTCCATGTTGCCGGTACCTTTGAATTCTTCATAGATAACTTCATCCATTTTAGAACCGGTATCGACCAGCGCAGTAGCGATGATGGTCAGGCTTCCGCCCTCTTCCACGTTACGTGCTGCACCGAAGAAACGTTTTGGACGGTGTAAGGCGTTAGCATCCACACCACCGGTCAGAACTTTGCCTGATGACGGAACCACGGTGTTGTAAGCACGAGCCAGACGGGTAATGGAGTCCAGCAGGATGATGACGTCTTTCTTGTGCTCAACCAGGCGTTTGGCTTTTTCGATGACCATTTCAGCCACCTGAACGTGACGGGATGCCGGCTCATCAAAGGTAGAAGCGATAACTTCACCTTTAACCAGACGCTGCATCTCGGTCACTTCTTCCGGACGTTCGTCAATCAGCAGAACCATCAGCACACAGTCAGGATGATTGTACGCAATGCTTGTCGCGATATTTTGCAGCAGCATGGTTTTACCCGCTTTCGGCGGAGCAACAATCAGACCACGCTGGCCGCGGCCAATCGGAGCAGCCAGATCCAGTACACGCGCGGTTAAATCTTCCGTTGAACCATTACCACGTTCCATACGCAGACGGGAATTTGCATGCAGAGGGGTTAAGTTTTCGAACAGGATTTTGCTGCGGGCATTTTCTGGTTTGTCGTAGTTAACTTCGTTAACTTTCAACAGGGCAAAATAACGTTCACCTTCTTTAGGTGGGCGGATTTTACCGGAAATGGTGTCGCCAGTGCGAAGGTTGAAGCGGCGAATTTGGCTTGGAGATACGTAGATGTCGTCGGGGCCTGCGAGGTAGGAACTGTCTCCGGAGCGGAGGAAACCAAATCCATCCTGCAATATCTCCAGTACGCCATCACCGAAGATGTCTTCTCCGCTTTTCGCATGCTGCTTCAATATTGAAAAGATAATGTCTTGCTTGCGCATGCGGGCCTGGTTTTCCAGCCCCATATTTTCGCCGAGTGCAATCAGGTCAGAGACCGGCGTATTCTTTAATTCGGTAAGATTCATAATGGTGGGTTCTTAAACTCGGGGTATGTCTCGAACATCTGTCGTGAATGGGTATGGCAGGGTCATCCATGCCTGTTTATTGTATGACACTTCAAATCACAGCTTTGAAATCCAGCCGCAGGCAGTCGCTCGCGGGCGATATCCTAGAGGGGCAATGATATTGAAGGTGTCTTAAAGCCGATTTTTGTTAAAACCGTTAGATGGTCAAGCACAGTGCCAGTTCAATTTAATTATTATTCAAAGAAACTTTATAGGCAGATGTTTTTGACACAACAGAGTAAAACGTAAGAATCAAACTACAGGTAAGCTCTATTTGCAGTAAGCGTAAACTTAGCACGCTTCTTGACAGGCGTCTAGCGGACAATGTGAAAAACACGGCAGCCCGCTAAACACCTGGCTTTGGTCATCCCGACCGATTACAGATTAGCTGTTAAGAACTCTTTCAGCTGACCTTTCGACAGTGCGCCAACTTTAGTTGCTGCGACTTCGCCGCCTTTAAATAACAGCAGGGTAGGAATACCACGGATGCCGTATTTAGGTGCAGTACCTGGGTTTTCATCGATGTTCAGCTTCGCGATGGTCAGCTTGCCTTCGAACTCAGTGGCAATTTCATCCAGAATCGGAGCGATCATTTTACAAGGACCACACCACTCTGCCCAGAAATCGACCAGTACCAGCCCTTCAGCTTTCAATACGTCGTTGTCGAAACTGTCATCGGTCAGGTGAATAATTTTATCGCTCATGTTCTACTCCAAAGGATTATCTTTACCTTGTTGATGTAGCATTAACCAACAGTAGGTTGACTTTATTTCACCGGATACGCTTTCGTAAAGCAATAGTTAGCTGATATTCTACCACACTATGAGCAAAACACACTTGACCGAACAGAAGTTTTCCGACTTCGCCCTGCACCCGCTGGCAGTAGAAGCCCTTGAAAAGAAAGGGTTCCATTACTGTACGCCTATTCAGGCATTGGCATTGCCGATCACGCTCGCTGGGCGTGATGTTGCAGGTCAGGCGCAAACCGGTACCGGCAAGACGCTGGCTTTTTTGGCGTCTACTTTCCATTATCTGCTTTCTCACCCTGCTGCGGAAGGTCGTCAGACTAACCAGCCGCGTGCCTTGATCATGGCACCTACGCGTGAACTCGCGGTGCAGATCCACTCCGACGCCGAAGCATTATCTGAATCTACCGGGCTGAAATTAGGTCTGGCCTATGGCGGCGACGGTTACGACAAACAGCTTAAAGTGCTGGAAAGCGGCGTGGACATCCTGATCGGAACCACCGGCCGTTTAATCGATTACACCAAACAGAACCACATCGACCTGGGCGCGATTCAGGTAGTGGTGCTGGATGAAGCAGACCGCATGTTCGATCTGGGCTTCATCAAAGATATCCGCTGGATCTTCCGCCGGATGCCACCTGCGACTCAACGCCTCAACATGCTGTTCTCAGCAACCCTTTCCTATCGTGTGAAAGAACTGGCGTTCGAAAACATGAATAATGCCGAGTCGATTGAGATCGAACCGGAGCAAAAAACGGGCCACCGTATTAAAGAAGAACTCTTCTACCCTTCGAATGAAGAGAAAATGCGCCTGTTACAGACGCTGATTGAAGAAGAATGGCCAGACCGTTGCATCATTTTTGCTAACACTAAACACCGTTGTGAAGACGTCTGGGGCCATCTGGCAGCCGACGGTCATCGCGTAGGTTTACTAACCGGCGATGTCCCGCAGAAAAAACGCCTGCGCGTTCTGGAAGACTTCACCAAAGGCACGCTGGATATTCTGGTTGCGACTGACGTTGCAGCCCGTGGTTTGCACATTCCTGCCGTTACGCACGTCTTTAACTATGATCTGCCTGACGACTGTGAAGACTATGTTCACCGTATTGGTCGTACCGGCCGTGCGGGTCTGAGCGGTCATTCCATCAGCCTGGCTTGTGAAGAGTACGCGCTGAACCTGACGGCAATCGAAACCTACACCGGTCACAGCATTCCTGTCAGCAAATACAGCAGCGAAGCGCTGTTAACTGATTTACCTGCGCCGAAACGTCTGGCTCGCTCTCGTACCGGAAACGGTCCGCGTCGTAACAGCAATTCGTCTTCACGTCGCAGCAGCGCACCACGTAGCAACCGTAAACGTCCGGGCTGATAACCTATGCTAAGCTCCACCTCACTCTATGCAGCAATTGATTTGGGCTCTAACAGCTTTCACATGCTGGTTGTTCGTGAGGTGGCAGGCAGTATCCAGACCCTCGCCAGAATTAAGCGCAAAGTGCGTCTGGCTGCCGGTCTGGATAAGCAAAACCTGCTTTCTCAGGAAGCCATGCAACGTGGCTGGCAATGCCTGAAGCTGTTTTCCGAAAGATTGCAGGATATTCCCCGCGAACAAATCCGCGTCGTTGCCACCGCAACGTTGCGGCTTGCCAGTAATGCGGACGAATTTTTGAGGAAAGCTCAGGAAATTCTCGGTTGCCCGATTCAGGTCATTGCCGGTGAAGAAGAAGCCCGTCTGATTTATCACGGCGTTGCCCATACCACGGGTGGCCCGGATAAACGTCTGGTCGTCGATATTGGCGGCGGCAGTACAGAGCTGGTCACTGGTATCGGCGCACAGGCCACCACGCTTTTCAGCCTTTCGATGGGCTGCGTGACCTGGCTGGAGCGCTATTTTACCGACCGAAATCTGGCAAAGGAAAACTTCGATCAGGCCGAACAGGCCGCGACCGACATGATCCTTCCGATAGCGCCTCAGCTGATCGCCAATGGCTGGCAAATTTGTGTTGGTGCTTCCGGCACCGTTCAGGCGCTTCAGGAAATCATGGTCGCTCAGGGTATGGATGAGCGCATTACGTTGCCGAAACTTCAACAGCTCAAACAGCGTGCGATTCAATGCGGCAAACTGGAAGAGCTGGAAATTGAAGGCCTGACGCTTGAACGTGCGCTGGTTTTCCCAAGCGGTCTGTCGATTCTCATCGCCATTTTCAAAACCCTGAATATCGAAACCATGACGCTGGCCGGTGGCGCACTGCGTGAAGGTCTGGTTTACGGCATGCTGCACCTGCCGATTGAACAGGATATTCGCCAGCGCACATTGCGAAATCTGCAACGCCGCTATCTGCTTGATAATGAACAGGCACAGCGCGTAGCACAGCTTGCAGAGAACTTTTCGTTGCAGGTGTCACAGGAATGGAAGCTCGATGCCCGCGCCCGTGAGCTGCTGAATAGCGCCTGTTTGATCCACGAAATCGGGCTGAGTGTTGATTTCAAAAAAGCGCCACAGCACGCAGCCTATCTGATCAGTCATTTAGACTTACCGGGCTTTACGCCGGCGCAGAAAAAACTGCTGGCGACGCTGTTGCAAAACCAGAACGGGACGCTCGATTTACCGTTGCTCAATGAGCAAAACGCCGTCCCGCCGCGTCAGGCACAACGTCTTTGTCGCATTCTCCGGCTTGCGATTATCTTTGCCAGCCGTCGCCGCGACGACACGTTGCCCGCCGTGCGTTTACGGGCAAATGATGATGAACTGAATGTGATTGTGCCGCAGGGCTGGCTGGCTCAGCATCCGTTACGGGCAGAAGAGCTGGAACAGGAAAGCCACTGGCAAAGTTATGTCCACTGGCCGCTGTTCGTCGAAGAACAGCTCTGATTTTTTTCGTAAAAAAAACGCACCGAATGAGGCAGGGCTTATCCCCTGCCTTTTCTTTGACTGTCAGTTTCCGCCTTTGGCTTTCGCCAGTTGTTCACGGATTTTCTCCAGATGGCTTTGCCCTTTCACCATACGCTCCTGCGCAGTGACCACTTTACGCTCACTTTCCCAGGCCAAATCATCCTGCGGCAGTTCCATCAGGAAGCGGCTGGGTTCCGGACGAATTAATTCCCCGTACTGGCGGCGTTCACGGCAAAGGGTAAAAGTCAGCTCTTTTTGGGCGCGGGTAATACCCACATACGCCAGACGCCGTTCTTCATCGACATTGTCTTCATCGATGCTGCTCTGGTGCGGCAACAATCCTTCTTCCATGCCGACCAGAAACACATACGGGAATTCCAGACCTTTCGAAGCGTGCAGCGTCATCAGCTGAACCTGATCCAGTTCTTCGTCACTTTCACCACGTTCCATCATGTCACGCAGCGTAAAGCGCGTGACCACCTGAGTGAGCGTCATCGGCTCATCCAGATCGGTACCTTCGAGCATTTCGGTCATCCAGCTGAAAAGCTGATTGACGTTTTTCATGCGCATTTCGGCCGCTTTCGGGCTCGGCGAGGTTTCGAACAACCAGCTTTCGTAATCGATGCCGTGGATCAGATCCCGTACCGCCGCAACCGGTTCGCGTTCGGCCAGTTCAGAAATAGTGCCCATCCAGTGCGTGAACCGTTGCAGTGATTCCAGGCCACGCCCGGTCAGATACTGGCTCAGCCCCATATCGAAACTGGCTTTGAACAAACCTTTGTTACGCTGATTTGCCCACTCACCCAGTTTCTGCAACGTCGCTGCACCGATTTCACGACGCGGTGTATTCACGATACGCAGGAAAGCGCTGTCATCGTCAGGGTTAGTCAGGACGCGCAAATAGGCCAGTAAATCTTTAATTTCAGGCCGCGAGAAGAACGACGTGCCGCCGGAAATGCGGTACGGAATGCGGTTCTGCATCAGCATTTTTTCAAACAGGCGTGACTGGTGGTTACCGCGATACAAAATCGCGTAATCGCCATAACCGGTCTTGTTGATAAAGTGATGCGCAATCAGCTCGCCAACCACGCGCTCGGCTTCGTGATCTTCATTGTTGGCGGTCACCACTTTCAGCGTTTCGCCGTAACCCAGCTCAGAGAAAAGCCGCTTCTCGAACACATGCGGGTTGTTGGCAATCAGGATGTTAGCCGCTTTCAGAATGCGCTGCGAGGAACGATAGTTCTGTTCAAGCTTAACGACCTGCAACTGCGGGAAATCTTCTTTCAGCAGCACCAGGTTTTGTGGCCGCGCACCCCGCCAGGAGTAGATAGATTGATCGTCGTCGCCCACCACAGTGAAACGTGCGCGGTTGCCAACCAGCAGTTTCACCATCATGTACTGACTGGTGTTGGTGTCCTGATATTCATCGACCAGCAGGTAGCGCAGTTTGTTCTGCCAGCGCTCGCGCACTTCTTCATTCTTCTGCAACAGCAGCGTCGGCAGCAGGATCAGGTCATCGAAATCGAGGATATTACAGGCCCGCATATGGTCATGATAAAGCCCGTAGCAGTGCGCGAAGATCTGATCGCGTTCCGATCGCGCAAGGCCCGCCGCATGGGACGGATCAACCAGATCGTTCTTCCAGTTTGAGATCGTCGAGATCAGTTGTTGCAACAGCGTTTTGTCATTTTCCAGCCACTTCTCGCTCAGCTCTTTGAGCAGCGCCAGCTGATCCTGATCGTCGAACAGGGAGAAATTGGATTTCATGCCCAACGCGGCAAATTCGCGTTTGATGATTTCCAGCCCCAGCGTGTGGAAAGTCGCGATCAGCAAGCCGCGTGATTCTTTTCGCCCAAGGGTTTGCGCCACACGCTCTTTCATCTCGCGCGCCGCTTTATTGGTGAAGGTCACAGCCGCAATGTGGCGGGCCTGATAGCCGCATTCACGGATCAGGTGTGCGATTTTATTGGTAATCACCCTGGTTTTGCCGGAGCCAGCCCCCGCCAGAACCAGGCAGGGTCCGGTGACGAATTCGACGGCATGTTGTTGGCTGGGGTTTAATCGCATGGCGTATTTTTGCTCACCTGATGGACAAGGACGGCGATTGTAGCAGAAACGTCGCCTGAGATTGACAGCCTTTACGGTGCAATTTGTGATGTCTGGAATGCAGGCCGGAGTCCACATACGGCGTTGCAGATGTTACATTACGCCCCTGGAAACACTCTCGCATAAAAGGTCTCAATCATGGCAAAAACTGCTGCAGCAATGCATATCCTTGTTAAGGAAGAAGCACAGGCGCTCGATATTCTGGAACAACTGAAGAATGGCGGCGATTTCGAAAAACTGGCTAAAAAACATTCTACCTGCCCGTCAGGCAAAAAAGGCGGCCATTTAGGTGAATTCAAGCAAGGCGCAATGGTGCCAGCTTTCGATAAAGTGGTTTTCTCTGCGCCGCTGATCGAGCCACAAGGCCCGCTGCACACGCAGTTCGGTTACCACATCATTAAGATCCTGTACCGCAACTGAGTTACCGTTCCGGCGCAGTAAAAAGAAAGGGCACCGCATTTTCATGCAGTGCCCTTTTTATTTATCTTCCGAAAACCCGGAAGAATTCGAGTAAGAAGAGGATCAGCTCGCTACTGCGATGCGTTTCATATCAGTCATATAACCACGTAAAGTGCGGCCGATTGACTCGATCGGGTGGTTGCGAATCGCTTCGTTGACGTCACGCAGCTGTGCGTTATCGACCTGCGTTTCTGCAACAGATTTGCCCAAATCACCCGCCTGCAGGGTGGTCATAAACTCTTTCAGCAACGGTACTGCGGCATTAGCAAACAGGTAGTTACCGTATTCTGCGGTATCAGAGATAACCACGTTCATTTCGTACAGACGCTTACGCGCAACGGTGTTGGCGATCAGCGGCAGTTCGTGCAGTGATTCGTAGTAAGCGGATTCTTCGATGATGCCGGAAGCCACCATGGTTTCGAAGGCCAGCTCAACGCCCGCTTTCACCATCGCAATCATCACAACGCCGTGGTCGAAGTATTCCTGCTCAGAAATTTTACCGTCGAACTGTGGTGCATTTTCGAATGCAGTTGCGCCCGTTTCTTCACGCCAGGTCAGCAGGTTTTTGTCGTCGTTCGCCCAGTCAGCCATCATGCCGCGGGAGAATTCGCCGGAGATGATGTCGTCCATGTGTTTCTGGAACAGCGGCGCCATGATCTCTTTCAGTTGTTCGGACAGCGCATAAGCACGCAGTTTCGCCGGGTTGGACAAACGATCCATCATCAGCGTGATGCCGCCTTGTTTCAGCGCTTCGGTGATGGTTTCCCAGCCGAACTGCAGCAGTTTTTCTGCGTATGCTTCATCCACGCCGTCAGCAACCAGTTTGTCGAAGCACAGCAGAGAACCGGCCTGCAACATACCGCACAGGATAGTCTGCTCGCCCATCAGGTCAGATTTTACTTCTGCAACGAAAGAAGATTGCAGAACACCGGCGCGGTGGCCGCCCGTTGCTGCTGCCCAGGCTTTAGCAATCGCCATGCCCTCGCCTTTCGGGTCGTTTTCCGGGTGAACAGCGATCAGCGTCGGAACGCCGAAACCACGTTTGTATTCTTCACGAACTTCAGTACCCGGACATTTCGGCGCAACCATCACGACGGTGATGTCTTTACGGATTTGCTCGCCCACTTCAACAATGTTGAAGCCGTGTGAGTAACCCAGCGTTGCGCCATCTTTCATCAGAGGCTGAACCGCTTTAACCACAGCGCTGTGCTGTTTGTCTGGCGTCAGGTTAACGACCAGGTCAGCCTGTGGGATCAGTTCTTCGTAAGTGCCGACTTTGAAGCCGTTTTCGGTCGCTTTACGCCATGAAGCACGCTTCTCAGCAATCGCTTCTGCACGCAGGGTGTAGGAAACATCCAGACCGGAATCACGCATGTTCAGACCCTGGTTCAGGCCCTGTGCGCCACAGCCTACAATCACCACTTTTTTACCTTTGAGGTAGCTGGCTTCGTCCGCGAATTCATCGCGACCCATGAAGCGGCATTTGCCCAGTTGTGCCAGCTGCTGACGCAGGTTCAGTGTGTTGAAATAGTTAGCCATGTCTTGCTCCGTTCTATCGAGGTAAGTGCTGTTATTTTTTGTTTCACCGGTGAGCCGGTGAACGCCGTGAATTCACTATATGTCATGCGACACATTGCTTAAATTGATATATTACGAAGATGACGTTGCAAAAAATGCAATATACTTCTTTTAACCTTTGCGTAACTAAAAAGCCGGGACTTCTTTATGGATTTGCGTGATCTGAAACTGTTCTTACATCTGGCGGAAAGCCGCCATTTTGGCCGTTCGTCGAAGGCGATGCATGTCAGCCCGTCAACATTATCGCGCCAGATCCAGCGGCTGGAAGAAGAACTCGGCCAGCCGTTATTTCAGCGTGACAACCGCACTGTGCAACTGACCAGCGCGGGTGAACAGCTCAAAACTTTTGCCCAGCAAACGCTGCTGAGTTACCAGCAACTGCGCAGCGGGCTGGATCAGCATGGCCCGACGCTCAGTGGCGAGCTGCATTTGTTCTGCTCGGTCACCGCTGCGTACAGCCACCTGCCCCCTATTCTTGACCGCTTCCGCGCGCAACATCCGCTGGTCGAAATCAAACTGACCACCGGCGACGCCGCCGACGCGGTCGAAAAAGTTCAGTCCACCGAAGCGGACCTGGGGATTGCAGGCCGCCCGGAAAGTCTGCCGGGCAGTGTCGATTTCACGCAGATCGGCGAAATCCCGATGATCCTGATTTCCCCGTCTCTGCCGGGCGCGGTGCGAACGCAAGTCAGCGTGCCACATCCCGACTGGTCACAGATTCCGTTTATCCTGCCGGAACACGGCCCGGCGCGAAAACGTATCGACATCTGGTTCAAACGAAACCGTCTGAGCAATCCGCAAATTTACGCCACGGTGTCCGGCCACGAAGCCATTGTGTCGATGGTCGCGCTCGGTTGCGGCATCGCACTCATCCCTTCGGTAGTAGTCGATAACAGCCCGGAACCGGTTCGCAACCGTATTTCTGTTCTGGATAACGTCACGCTCGGCGCGCCGCTGGAACTGGGCGTCTGCGTGCAGAAAAAACGGCTTAACGAACCCCTGATCGAGGCGTTCTGGCAATTACTCTGAGCGTCTCAGGATAAAAAAAACGGGACACTTTTAAGGTGCCCCGTTTGATTTTAGCCCGCCAGGAAGAAGCGGAACGCCGGATTATCACTTTCGTTGTGACAGTCATAGCCCAGCGCCGTCAGGTTCTGTTCGAACTCCGGCTCTTGTTCGTTCAGCTCAAACGCCGCCAGCACGCGACCGAAATCAGTGCCGTGGCTGCGGTAATGGAACAGCGAAATATTCCAGTGCGTACCCAGCGTGTGCAGGAATTTCAGCAAAGCGCCCGGGGATTCCGGGAATTCAAAGCTGTAAAGCCGCTCACGCAGAGGTTTGGTCGGACGCCCACCCACCATATAACGCACGTGAAGTTTCGCCATTTCATCGTCGGACAAATCCACAACCTGATAACCGTCGTGGTTCAGTTCGTCGATAATTTCCTGACGCTCTGCGTGACCGCGCGTCAGACGCACACCGACGAAAATGCAGGCATTGTCCGCATCGGCATAACGGTAGTTAAACTCCGTCACCGAACGGCCACCCAGCAGCTGACAGAATTTCAGGAAGCTGCCTTTGCGCTCAGGGATAGTCACCGCCAGCAGTGCTTCGCGTTGTTCGCCCAGCTCGCAGCGTTCTGACACATAACGCAGACCGTGGAAATTGACGTTCGCGCCGGAAAGCACATGCGCCAGACGCTCGCCCTGAATGTTGTGCTGCTGCACGTATTTCTTCAGCCCCGCCAGCGCCAGCGCGCCGGAAGGTTCTGCAATCGCACGCACGTCTTCGAACAAATCTTTCACCGCCGCGCAGATAGAATCGCTGTCGACAGTGATCACGTCATCGAGATATTCGCGGCACAGACGGAAGGTTTCGTTGCCAATACGTTTCACCGCCACGCCTTCGGCGAACAAGCCGACACGCGCCAGATCAACCGGTTCACCGGCATCCAGCGCCGCACGCAGACAGGCAGAATCTTCGGCTTCGACGCCAATCACTTTGATTTGCGGCATCAGCTGTTTGATTAACACCGCGACGCCAGCGGCCAGGCCGCCACCGCCGACCGGCACGAATACGCGATCCAAATGCGCATCCTGTTGCAGCAATTCCATCGCCAGCGTGCCTTGTCCGGCGATCACCGCCGGATGATCAAACGGCGGCACAAAGGTCATGCCCTGCTTTTGCGAAAGCTCAATAGCTTTGCCTTTGGCTTCGTCGAAATTCGCGCCAAACAGCAGGACTTCGCCGCCGAAATTACGCACCGCATCAACTTTGATATCCGCAGTCGCCACCGGCATCACAATCAGAGATTTGATGCCTTTTTTGGTGGCTGAAAGCGCAACACCCTGCGCATGGTTGCCCGCTGACGCCGTAACGACGCCGCGTGCAGCCTGTTCTTCGGTCAGGCTGGCAATCATCGAATACGCACCGCGTAGTTTAAAACTGTGAACAGCCTGGCGGTCTTCCCTCTTCACCAGAATGGTGTTACCCAGCCGGGAAGAGATTTTTTCCATGACCTGCAAAGGCGTCACCTGCGCGACTTCATAAACCGGCGCACGCAGCACGGCACGCAGATATTCTGCGCCGCACGGCTGGTCGGGTAAAGGTTGTGATACCGCCATGACTGTCAGCCTCCCAGCTTAGACTTGTCGCGTACTGCGCCTTTGTCCGCACTGGTCGCCAGCAATGCATAAGCACGCAGCGCCAGAGAAACCACACGTTCACGGTTCTTAGGCGTCCAGGCTTTATCGCCGCGTGCCAGCTCGGCTTCGTGACGCGCTGCCAGTTCCGCCGCCGGAACGTCCAGCACCATTTTGCGGTTTGGAATGTCGATGTCGATGATGTCGCCATCTTCAACCAGTGCAATCAGGCCGCCGCTGCCCGCTTCGGGAGAAACGTGGCCGATGGACAGACCGGACGTCCCGCCGGAGAAACGACCGTCGGTGATCAGCGCACACTCTTTACCGAGCCCCATGGATTTCAGATACGTGGTCGGATACAGCATTTCCTGCATGCCAGGCCCGCCTTTTGGCCCTTCGTAACGGATCACCACGACGTCGCCGGACACTACTTTACCGCCGAGAATCGCTTCAACTGCGCTGTCCTGGCTCTCATAAACCTTGGCCGGCCCCCGGAAGGTCAGGTTGGATTCATCCACGCCTGCGGTTTTAACGATACTGCCTGCTTCAGCGATGTTGCCGTAAAGCACGGCCAGACCGCCGTCTTTGCTGAACGCATGTTCCAGAGAGCGGATACAGCCTTCGGCGCGGTCATCATCGAGCGTATCCCAGCGGCAATCTTGTGAGAATGCCTGTGTGGTACGGATGCCCGCCGGACCGGCGCGGAACATTTTTTTCACCGCTTCGTCTTTGGTCAGCATGATGTCGTACTGATCCAGCGTCTGGTTCAGGGTCAGACCGAGAATGTTTTTTACGTCGCGGTTCAGAAGGTTGGCGCGATCCAGTTCGCCCAGAATCGCCAGTACGCCACCGGCGCGGTGAACGTCTTCCATGTGATATTTCTGGGTGCTTGGCGCAACCTTACACAGATGCGGTACTTTGCGTGACAGACGGTCGATGTCGGTCATGTCGAAGTCGATTTCGCCTTCCTGCGCTGCCGCTAACAGATGCAGAACGGTGTTGGTGGAGCCGCCCATCGCGATATCCAGCGTCATGGCGTTTTCGAATGCGGCTTTGCTGGCGATGCTGCGCGGTAAGGCGCTGGTGTCATCCTGCTCGTAATAACGCTTGGTCAGCTCAACGATGCGGCGACCGGCGTTCAGGAACAGGTCACGGCGATCCGCGTGAGTGGCCAGCAATGAACCGTTACCCGGCTGAGAAAGACCCAAAGCTTCGGTCAGACAGTTCATGGAGTTAGCGGTAAACATACCGGAACAGGAACCGCAGGTCGGACAGGCAGAACGTTCAATTTGCTCGCTGTCGGCATCGCTGACGTTCGGGTTTGCGCCCTGAATCATCGCATCAACCAGGTCGAGTTTGATGATTTTGTCAGACAACTTGGTTTTACCGGCTTCCATCGGACCGCCGGAAACGAAGATCACCGGAATGTTCAGGCGCAGTGACGCCATCAGCATTCCCGGGGTGATTTTGTCGCAGTTGGAAATGCAGACCATGGCATCGGCGCAGTGCGCGTTAACCATGTATTCCACCGAGTCTGCGATCAGCTCGCGTGAAGGCAGTGAATACAGCATGCCGCCATGGCCCATGGCGATCCCGTCATCCACGGCGATAGTGTTGAACTCTTTCGCCACGCCGCCGGACGCTTCTATTTGCTCGGCAACCAGTTTACCCAAATCACGCAAATGCACGTGGCCCGGTACGAACTGGGTGAAGGAGTTGACGACGGCAATAATGGGCTTGCCGAAATCGTTATCGGTCATGCCGGTGGCACGCCATAAAGCGCGGGCACCCGCCATATTGCGGCCATGGGTCGTGGTGTGGGAACGGTACTTAGGCATGCTCTGTTCACTCCAAATCATTTCTGTTTAGCAGGCAGCGAAATCGCTACCTGCTGAATTTCTTATTTATCCTCATCATTACCCTAAATCATTCGGGTTGCATCAAGGCGGCAACTGAATGAATCCCCGGGAGCTTACTCAGGTAAGTGACCGGGGTGAATAAAGGCAGCCAACGCAGAAGCAGCCTGAAGGATGACGGGTAATTACTGTGGGTTGATTGGATCCAACCAACCCCATTTGTCTTCGGTTTTGCCGGTGAACAGGCCGAAGAATGCATCCTGAATTTGTTTGGTGACCGGACCACGTTTGCCGATGCCGACCTGAATGCCGTCAACGCTGCGAACCGGTGTGATTTCTGCGGCAGTACCGGACATGAAGACTTCATCGGCCAGGTACAGGGATTCGCGGGACAGAACCTGCTCGCGAACTTCCAGCCCCATATCTTTCGCCAGTTTAATAATAGCGTCGCGGGTGATGCCCGGCAGAGCGGAAGAGGTAAACGGAGGTGTAAACAGAATGCCGTCTTTTACTTCGAACAGGTTTTCGCCCGCACCTTCAGAGACATAACCGTGAACGTCGAGCGCAATACCTTCCTGATAGCCGTGGCGACGCGCTTCGCTACCGACCAGCAATGAAGAAAGGTAGTTACCGCCGGCTTTCGCAGCCGTTGGAATAGTATTGGCTGCCACGCGGTTCCAGGAGGACACCATCGCATCGATGCCCTGCTCCAGCGCTTCTTCACCCAGATACGCGCCCCACGGGAAGGCCGCGATGATCACGTCAGTTTTGTAGCCGTCCGGCGGGTTAACGCCCATACCGACATCGCCAACAAACACCAGCGGACGGATATACGCGCTGACCAGATTGTTTTTACGCAGAGTTTCGCGGCAAGCCTCCATCAGCTCATCCACGCTCTGAGAAACCGGCATACGGTAGATTTTTGCGGAATCGCGCAGACGCTGCATGTGTTCACGGTGGCGGAATACGACGGGGCCTTTATGGGAGTCGTAGCAACGCACGCCTTCAAATACGGAAGTGCCATAATGCAGTGCGTGTGACATGACGTGAACTTTTGCTTCTGCCCACGGAACCATCTCGCCATTGAACCAAATGTAATCAGCTTTCTTCGTCATTCTCTCGTTCCTTTACTCACGCATTCGCGCGTATTTGTTGTGATGTATGTTGCTGGATCTCGACACAAGCGACATCCATAAGTTTGCGTAACTGTGAAGACAGTAAATCTACCGGGCGCTGGCTGGCAACGGTCAATTCGATATTTATATTTTCCGCATTGACCATCGGGGTCATGTTCATTGCGCACACCTGAAAACCACGGTGGCGAACAACGCGTAAAACGCGTTCTAACATTTCAGGGCGGAAACGGGCCTGGATTGAGACGTTATGCTGCATCATGACATTTTCTCCAACATGGTTTCGTTGCCTGCGCCCGGTGGAACCAGTGGCCAGACATTCTCATTTTCGTCGATGGAAACCTGAAGCAAATACGGGCCTTCGCTGGTGAAGAATGCGTCCAGAGCGGCATCGACTTGGTCTTTACGGTGGATACGCTGGCCGGGGATATTGAATGCGCTGGCCAGCGTCACAAAATCAGGATTATCAGAAAGGTTGGTTTCACTAAAACGTCCGTCGAAGAACAGTTCCTGCCACTGTCGGACCATCCCTAACCGCTGGTTATCCAGCAACAGGATTTTGACGGGCAGCTGTTTTCGCTTGATGGTGCCCAGTTCCTGAACGTTCATCATGAACGAGCCGTCACCGGAAACACAGATCACCATGTCGTCCGGGCGGGCAACCTGTGCGCCAACGGCAGCCGGAACGCCAAAGCCCATCGTGCCCAGACCGCTGGAGGTGATGAAGTTTTCCGGGCGGCTGAACTGCATGTGCTGCGCGGTCCACATCTGGTGCTGACCGACATCGGTGGTGACAACGGTACTGGCAGATTTGCGATCGGAGATTTGTTTCAGCAAAAGCGGGGCATAAATCGCTTCGCCCGGATGGTCATAGCGCCATTCACCCTGCGCTTTCAGCGTCATCACTTCATCACGCCATGCGCTGATGTTCAGCGGTTGCTGCAGTGCAGGTAACAGAGAATTCAAATCACCCTGCAACGCGACGTGCGCCTGACGCAGTTTGTTCAGTTCCGCCGGATCGATATCCATGTGGATAACGGCCGCGTTTGGCGCGAAGGTATTCAGTTTGCCTGTCACCCGGTCATCAAAACGCGCACCGACCGCAATCAGTAAATCGCAGGACTGAACCGCCAGATTAGCGGCTTTGGTGCCGTGCATACCCAACATCCCCAGATAACACGGGTCAGTCGCATCCGGTGCGCCCAGCCCTTTCAGGGTGGCAACTGCCGGCATACCGGTGGCAGAAATGAAGTCACGTAATGCCGGCACCGCTTGCGCCATGCCCACACCACCGCCAACATAAACCATGGGTTTTTGCGCCGCGGCGATCATCGCGCTGGCTTGTTGCAGTTCAGCTGCCGGATGCGGGAAGGTTTCTTCTACCGCCAGCAGATGCGGCGGTAATTCGCCGGTCGCCAGCTGAATATCTTTCGGGATGTCGATCAGAACCGGGCCCGGACGCCCGGAAGTGGCGATGGCAAAAGCTTCCGCCATGATTTCCGGCAGCGCGTCCAGCGATTCAACCAGGAAGCTGTGTTTGGTACAGGCCAGAGATAAACCTAAAACGTCGATTTCCTGGAAAGCGTCGGTGCCGATAAACGCGGAACCGACCTGACCGGTGATAGCCACCAGCGGAACGGAATCGAGCAGCGCGTCAGCCAGACCAGTGATCAGGTTGGTCGCACCAGGCCCGGAAGTGGCGATACAAACGCCGACTTTTCCGGTAGAACGGGCATAACCGATGGCGGCCATTGCGGCGCCCTGCTCGTGCCGGCACAACAGGTGTTCCACGCCGCCGTCATACAGTGCATCGTATACCGGCATGATTGCCCCGCCAGGATAACCAAATACTGTATTTACACCCTGCGCACGCAACGCTTGTACTACCCACTGTGCTCCGTTCATCTTTATTCTCCTGCCTTTTTGCGACAAGTGCAGAATATTATGCTGTTGCTCATTTTCCGACCCCGCTTCACTGTTCTCTGAAATACCTGACCCAAAAAAAAACCCCGGACCTTTCGGTGCGGGGTTTCTTTTCAGGTTCAGGCTTGTTTAATAAGCCTTTCTTCGTCCAAGTGCAGCCCCGCACGGTGGGATAATAATCACCACCACGCTAATCACGACTAGGCTAACTACGAGGAGAAGGGCTTTCATTTTTAGGTTTCTAAAATTCATATTGCGAACGATTGCCTACAGAGTTATCACAGTAATGCGTTTAATGACAACACTTTTCTTGCGTTATTATTTGCGACGCGCTGCACAATCCGGCAAAAATAATCTGAAAAATCAAACCTTAGCAGGCTGATCCGTTCTCTGATTATTTATTGCTCCCGTTATCGCTTTTCCGCGCGTATCTCGCCCGAATGCAACAAGTACAGAAATCACGATCGCCACCGTCCCGGCGACAATCGCCATCGCCAGCCCGTAGTTATGTCCGTGACTTTCGGCAATGCCTGCCTGCAATGTCGCATTGACCGACGCCAGCAAATTCCCGAGCTGATAAACAAATCCGGGCAATACAGCGCGGGTGTTCGCAGGCACCAGCTCAGTGAGATAAGACGGCACCACGCCCCACGCACCCTGCACCATAAACTGCATCAGGAAAGCCCCCAGGCCGATGGTCCAGGTTCCGCTGGAAAATGCCCACAGCGGGATCACCGGCAATGACAGTAAGGCTGCGATAATAATGGCTTTTTTACGACCAATCTTCTCTGAAAGCGTACCGAAGAAGATACCGCCGATGATCGACGCAATGGTGTAACCGATAGCAATCAAGCTGACCGTATGTGCATCAAAACCGTGCTGAACTTTCAGGAATGACGGGTAGAGATCCTGCGTTCCGTGGCTGAAGAAATTGAAGGCCGCCATCAGGACGACCAGATAAACACAAAGTTTCCAGTGTGATTTGAGCACTGGCAACAGCGCGGTGCTTTCCTTGCGTTCACGGGCAGCAAGCCAGACCGGCGATTCCTGCACCTTAAACCAGATGAAAGGCAGCAGGAAAATCGGCACAGCGCCGATGACAAACATTCCGCGCCAGCCGACCATCTCCGAAAACAGCCCGTAAACCACCGCGGCCAGCAGATACCCGAACGGATAACCGGCCTGAAAAATACCGGACATCATGCCGCGCGAACGGTCAGGAATGGTTTCCATCGCCAGTGAAGAAGCCACACCCCACACGCCGCCCATCGCCACGCCATAAATCACACGCAGGATCAGGAAAATGGTCAGGGACGGCGCCGCTGCGGTGCAGAGTTCAAAAACGGAAAAGCAGGCAATATTCACCATCAGCACCGGTTTACGTCCGTATTTTTCTGCGGCCCGCCCGAACACCAGCGCGCCGATGGGCCGCACCGCTAGTGTCAGCAAAATCGCCAGCGTGACTTCTTTCATATCGACATGAAAGGCTGTCGCTATGTCACTAAGAAGAAAGACTAAAATGAAGAAATCGAAAGCATCGAGCGTCCAGCTTAAAAAGCTGGCGATGGCAACATTACGCTGCCGGGAGGTCCAACCAAACATGGGTTTATCCCTATTCCGGAATAGCTGTAGGCAGTGCTCTCACTGAACTGTTCCGGAAAATCCTCAGCGAGGCAGAGAGATGTTAATCAATGATTGATATTTGTTTCTTTATTGTTAAATACATAAAGATTAAACACCTCAGCCTGTATAAACAGCAACTTAATTAGCCCGCTAATTTGTTTCCGAAGACCTCAATTTGTTAAGGAGTATTACCGCCAGTGTGGCGCACCACGCACTGCCGCATTGCAACCTGATAATCCCGCGAGTCTTTTTACGTGACGCTGCGCATTTGGCAGATCTTCTTCACAAAATCGTTACCGACTGCGTCATGCTGCCTTTCAGGAAAATTCACAGCCAAGGAAGAAGTATGTCATTAGCCGTGGTGTATACCCGCGCATCACTGGGTGTTCAGGCTCCGGGTGTCTCCGTTGAAGTGCATATCAGTAATGGCTTACCGGCCCTGACGCTGGTCGGCCTGCCCGAAACCACCGTCAAAGAGGCCAGAGATCGAGTCCGCAGCGCCATCATCAACTGTGGTTTCAGTTTTCCTCCCAAGCGGATTACGGTGAATCTCGCCCCTGCCGACTTGCCCAAAGAAGGTGGCCGGTATGATTTATCTATCGCGCTGGCGATTCTGGTAGCCTCTGAACAGCTTAGAGGCGACAGGCTGATGAAATATGAGTTTTTGGGAGAACTGGGACTTTCAGGCGCTTTGCGCAGCGTTAACGGCGCAATTCCTGCGGCACTCGAAGCACAGAAAGAAGGCCGGATTTTAATTTTGCCGCAAGCCAATCAGTCCGAAATGACGCTGCTTGATCCCGGCGTCGCCAATATTGCAGGACATCTGTTACAGGTTTGTGCTTTTTTGCAGGGCGAGGACAGCCTGCCAGCGATTGAATATCCACCCGTTGCGCCGGAACCTGCCTGCCAGCCAGACATCGCCGATATCATTGGTCAGGAGCAGTCAAAACGCGCACTGGAGGTCGCCGCCGCCGGAGGCCATAACTTATTGCTTATCGGACCGCCCGGCACCGGGAAAACCATGCTGGCGAGCCGTTTGCCTGGCTTACTTCCCCCGCTCAGTAACGAAGAAAAGCTCGAAACCGCCGCGATCGCCAGCCTGGTGTATAACC
>Ga0153981_1000039_pt1 | contig 39285 bp, 32 predicted proteins | sample TSGA065MetaG_FD_104714 | JGI IMG/M metagenome (GOLD analysis project Ga0153981, IMG submission 104714) | Attine ant fungus gardens microbial communities from Georgia, USA - TSGA065 MetaG | ecosystem: Host-associated > Fungi > Mycelium > Unclassified | place: USA: Georgia, Magnolia Springs State...
AAAGCTTGTCGCCATTTTCATTCAGTGCCAGCGGCAAATGCAGATATCCCGGTTGCGGATAGCCCAGATGCCGGTAAAGCGAAATCTGGCGCACGGTCGGCTCGATGAGATCGGCTCCGCGCACAATATGATTCACGCCCTGAAAATGGTCATCAACGACCACCGCCAGATTGTAGGCAAACAGCCCGTCGCGGCGGCGGATAATAAAATCTTCTTCGGCCAGCTGGCTTTCGGCCTGTAAATGCCCCTGAAAATCATCATCAAAACCATAAACCGGTAAGGTCTGATGCAGGCGAATTGCCGCGTTTTCTGCACCTAGATTCAGGCCTCGGCAGTGACCGTCGTAAAAGCCGCCGCTTTGCGTAATGCGCTGGCGGGTACAGGTGCAGTAATAGCTTTTTTGTTGCTGATACAGCCAGTCCAGCACTTCGCGGTAGGCGTCATGACGTTTGGATTGCCAGACGACGTCACCGTCCCATTCCAGACCATAGCGTTCAAGCGTGGCCAGAATGCGGTCAGCAGAACCAGGAATTTCACGCGGCGGATCGATATCGTCAATGCGAACCAGCCACTGGCCGTTTTGGGCGCGGGCATGCAGATAACTGCCGAGTGCGGCAATCAGCGAACCGAAATGGAGGTCACCGGAAGGTGAAGGCGCGAAACGGCCCGTATATTGATTTTGTGGCATAAGAATGGGGTCGTGCTTTTAAAGGGAACGCGGTGCATGACGCACCGCGTGGAACCCGGGACTTAGCCAGCCATCTGCTTTTCGCGGATTTCTGCCAGAGTCTTACAGTCGATACACAAATCAGCGGTCGGACGTGCTTCAAGACGGCGGATGCCAATCTCAACGCCACAGGAATCGCAATAACCGAAATCCTCGTCTTCCACTTTTTTCAGTGTTTTTTCAATCTTTTTGATCAGCTTACGTTCACGGTCACGGTTACGCAGTTCGAGGCTGAATTCTTCTTCCTGAGCGGCACGGTCGACCGGATCAGGGAAGTTTGCAGCTTCATCCTGCATGTGTGTAACGGTACGATCTACTTCATCCCTGAGCTGATTGCGCCATGCTTCAAGAATCTTTTTGAAGTGAGCCAGCTGAGCGTCGTTCATGTACTCTTCGCCCGGCTTCTCTTGATACGGCTGCACCCCAGCGATAGCGAGAATGCTCAAGGACGACGTCTTACGGGTTTGGCCTTCTTGCATGATGCTTCTCCTACATAACACGCACTATGTTCATCCACCTTAACGTTTACAGATTGTCTGCAAATGAGAGGCTTCGAACATTTCGATCCCCAACGGGGGAAAAAATCAGGCCGCTATAAATAACAGAAGGCAACGAGGTTGGCAATTATTCCTGACAGGTGCTTGACAAGCCTGTGAGGAAAAGCGTATTCGCGACCTGTTTTTTATGCCGCCGACGGCTAATAACAGGGTTATCCGAACTGGGTTTATCCGTTTAGCGATTTCGTGACCAGCGGTAAACGTTCTGTGAGGCGGATACCCTCAGCAGAAAGTGCGGCACCGTAGCACATCACTTCTACACCATTTTTCTGAACCTGCGTCAGCAATTCTGTGTAACGGGGATCAATATGGTGTGCAGCAGACACGCTTTCAATGCCTGAATGTAAAACAGCGAAGAAAAGTACTGCTCGCTGCCCCTGTTCTGCCATCGACTGTAACTCGCGCAAATGCTTCTGGCCGCGCAGCGTGACTGCATCCGGGAAGAATCCCTGACCTTCGTGCAGCAGCGTGACAGATTTCACTTCAATATAGCAGTCAGGTTGATTTTCTGCCTGTAACATCAAGTCTATACGGCTATTTTCGGTGCCGTATTTTACTTCCGCCGATAAATTACTGTAACCGGATAATTCCGGTATGCGACCGGCTTCTATTGCCTCGCGCACCAGCTGATTTGCCCGCAGCGTATTCACGCAAATCCAGTGATGTCGCTGCGTTTCGGTCAGCTCCCAGCTGTGGGCATATTTACGTTTGGCGTTATCAGAGGTGGAATACCAGACGGTATCGCCCGGCGTAGCGCAACCGGTCATTGCGCCGGTGTTGGCGCAGTGCAGCGTAAGTTCACGGCCATCTGGGGTGATGACGTCAGCGAGAAAACGTTTGTAACGTTTGATCAGGGTAGCGGGTTGAAGCGCTGGCTCGAAATGCATGAGAGTTTCCGTATGAAAGAGGTTCAGATGGCCGGAATGTCAGCCAGAGGCCAGCTTTGCAGGCAGCGGTAACGGGTACGCCCGCGTTCGTAAGTCGATTCGTAAAGACTGAATCCTTCGGCGTCCAGTTGCCAGTTGGGGGTGGCGGGTGGGATCGCCACCGGCCGCGTGGCGCTGCGGTACAACGACACGTGCGGATGAAACGGCAGCGTACTCTGATGGCAGCCGTTACGCGCGGCGTGAGAGCGCAGCACCGAAGCCAGTTGCAGCAGCGCATTGGGCGCGCGCTTCGTGCCTATCCAGACCACGCCGGAACCCGGCCAGTGGCCGATATCGTCCAGACACAGGCTGAATTTATGCGCCTGAATGCGCCCGGCGATGCGGGTCAGCGCATCCGCTTTGAGTTCACTGATTTCGCCCAGAAACGCCAGCGTAATGTGCAGGTTCGCCGCCGCGACGGGGCGGCCGGTGTCCTGCGGAAAGTTATCGGCACGCCATTTGATGACCTGCTTTTGTAACTTTGCAGGTAACGCTAAGGCGAAAAACAAGCGGCGCTCGGCAGACATATTCATTCCTGGTTTAAAAAAATCACGACATACCGGATCTGGCGCTAAATGCTACAATGCCCGCCGTTTAAAGTTAACTCTCATGGAGAATTCATTGTCTTCTTTGCCGGTCAGCGCCGTACTTGAACCGCTTTTAATCGCCCTTAAGCAGGCACCACAAGTGTTACTGCTCGCGCCGACCGGTGCCGGTAAATCGACCTGGCTGCCGTTGCAATTGCTCAAACAGGGCAATCTGCCGGGGAAAATCCTGTTGCTGGAGCCGCGTCGTCTGGCGGCGAAAAATGTCGCTTTCCGTCTGGCGCAGCAGTTGGGCGAAACGCCGGGGCAGACTGTCGGTTACCGTATGCGCGCCGAAAGCAAAACCAGCGCGGCGACGCGGCTTGAAGTCGTGACCGAAGGCATTCTCACCCGCATGGTGCAGGCAGATCCTGAACTGACCGGTGTTTCGCTTGTGATCCTCGATGAATTCCATGAGCGCAGTTTGCAGGCCGATCTGGCGCTGGCGCTGCTGCTCGACGTGCAAAATGCGCTGCGCGATGATCTGAAACTGCTGATCATGTCCGCGACGCTCGACAATCTGCGTTTATCACCGCTGCTGCCTGATGCGCCGGTGATCGTCTCCGAAGGCCGCAGTTTTCCGGTTGACCGTCAGTATCTTTCCCTCGCCACTCACGAAAGGCTGGACGAAGGCGTTTCCCGCGTGGTCAGCCGCCTGATGAGTGAAAATCACGGCTCGATGCTGCTGTTTTTGCCCGGCGTTTCCGAAATTACCCGCGTGCAAAATCTGCTTTCGGGCAAGGTGGCAGACGATGTCGATCTCTGCCCGTTGTACGGCGCGCTCTCTTTAGAACAGCAGCAAAAAGCCATTCAGCCTTCACCCGCCGGACGTCGCAAAATCGTGCTGGCGACCAATATTGCGGAAACCAGCCTGACCATTGAAGGTATCCGGCTGGTGGTCGACAGCGGTCTGGAGCGCAGCGCGCAGTTTGACCCGCGCAGCGGCCTGACGCGTCTCGTTACGCAGCGTATCAGTCAGGCGTCGATGACCCAGCGCGCAGGCCGCGCAGGGCGTCTGGAGCCGGGATTGTGCTGGCATCTGTTCAGCAAAGAGCAGGCGGAACGTTCCAGTGCGCAGGCCGAAGCGGAAATCCTGCAAAGCGATCTGAGCAGTTTCTGGCTGGAGCTGTTGCAGTGGGGTTGTCAGGATCCGGCCCAGCTTCAGTGGCTCGATGCACCGCCCGCGGCGGCGTTGTCGGCGGCAAAACACCTTTTACATCAGCTTGGCGCGACCGACGCGCAGGGCAAACTTACCGCTGCCGGACAGCGCATGGCGCAACTCGGCTGCGAGCCACGGCTGGCAGCGATGTTGATTTCTTCGGCGCAGCAAAGCCCGGACGCGCTGGCGACGGCGGCGCTGCTGGCGGCCATGCTCGAAGAACCACCACGCGGCGGATTGCCGGATATTGATTACTGGTTCAGCCGTCCGCAGGGCAACTGGCAGCGGCGGGCAAAACAGCTGGTGCAGCGTACCGGTGCGAAAAGCGGTGACGCGGATGCCTCGCTCGCGCCGTGGCTGCTGGCGCGGGCCTTCAGCGACCGTATCGCCCAGCGGCGCGGCGAAGATGGCCGTTATCTGCTGGCGAACGGGCTGGGCGCGTCTTTGCCACAGGACGACGGATTAACCCGCGCGCCGTGGCTGGTTGCGCCGCAATTATTACAGGGCAACAACAGCCCGGACGCCCGAATTTTGCTGGCGATTTCGCTCGATATCACACAACTGCCTGCGCGGTTGCCGGACGTCGTGAAAGAGCAGACGGCGGTCGAATGGGATGAAGAAAAAGGTACGCTGCGCGCGTGGCGGCGCTGGCAAATCGGGCGTCTGGTGCTGAAAGCGAATCCGCTGGCGAAGCCGGAAGATGGCGAGCTGCAACAGGCGCTGATCGACTGGATCCGCACGCAGGGTTTGCAGGCGCTGACCTGGTCGGTGGCCGCCGAACAATTGCGCCTGCGCCTGACTTGTGCGGCCAAATGGTTGCCGGAAGATGACTGGCCAGCGATGGACGACGAGGCCCTGCTCGGCGGGCTGGAAAGCTGGTTACAGCCTTCTTTACAGGGCGTGCGTTCGTTAAAATCGCTGCAACAGGTTGATTTGTATGATGCCTTATTAAGGCTTTGTGACTGGAAACAGCGTCAGCGTCTTGACGCCGCTTTACCGACGCATTACACCGTCCCGACTGGCAGTCGCCTGCCGATCCGCTATCATGCAGACCAGCCACCGGCGCTTTCGGTGCGGATGCAGGAAATGTTTGGCGAAGAACGCAGCCCTGAACTTGCCGAAGGGCGCGTGACCGTGGTGCTGGAATTGCTGTCTCCGGCGCAGCGGCCTTTGCAAATTACCGCCGATCTCGCGGCGTTCTGGCAGGGCTCGTACCGCGAAGTGCAGAAAGAAATGAAAGGGCGCTACCCTAAACATCCGTGGCCTGACAACCCGGCTGAAGCAGCGCCGACGCGGCGAACGAAGAAGTATTCCGCGCAATAAGCGTGGCGACGAAATTGTTCAGGAAAGGTCGCTTTTTTTCAGACCTTTCTTCTGGAAGTTAACCAAAGCCGGGCACAGAGTAAGCGCCTTGCTGCCCGCGTAGCGGGATAAAAAAGTATCCGTTTGAATCGAATATGAAAATGACTCAGCTAAACAGAATCATTATGCAGAATAACTTTATGACGAACACAGCAGTACGTGGGGAGAATGACTGATGTCTGGCGATGATCGCGAGCCAATTGGCCGTAAAGGTAAACCCGCCGGGCGCAAGCCTGCGCGGACTCGTCCGGTTCGCCGCAGCCGTCGGGATGACGACTACGACGAATACGAAGAAGAGGAACTCGATGACGAGTATGAGGATGAAGATGATTACGAAGAAGAACGGGGATCTCGCATGAGCCGCAAAGCACCGCCGCGTAAAGCGAAAAAAGGCGGCAAGAAGAGCCTGAAACGCCGTATTTTCTGGCTGCTGGTCAAGCTGTTCATCGTCTTTGCCATTCTGCTGGGCATTTACGCGGTCTATCTGAACCGTGAAATCCACAGCCGCATCGACGGCGGTAAAGTCTGGCAATTACCGGCGGCCGTTTATGGTCGTCAGGTGAACCTTGAGCCGGATATGTCCATCAGCAAAGCTGAAATGGTCGGGCTGCTGGAAGGCACGCAATATCGCGAAGTGACGCGCATCACCCGTCCGGGCGAATTTACCGTTCACGCAAATTATATTGATTTACTGCGCCGTCCGTTCGATTTCCCGGAAGGCAAAGAAGGGCAGGTTAACGCGCGTCTGATGTTTGACGGCAACAGTCTGTCAGAAATTAAAAACCTGGATAATCAGCGTGATTTCGGGCTGTTCCGCCTGGATCCGCGTTTGATCACCATGTTGCAGGCGTCCAATGCTAACGGCGAACAACGCCTGTTCGTGCCGCGTTCCGGCTTCCCGGACTTACTGGTTGATACCTTGCTGGCAACGGAAGACCGCCATTTCTACGAGCACGACGGGATTAACTTCTATTCCATCGGCCGTGCGGTGGTGGCGAACCTGACAGCCGGTCATGCGGTTCAGGGCGGTTCTACGCTGACCCAGCAGTTGGTCAAAAACCTGTTCCTGACCAACGAACGCTCGCTAAGCCGTAAGGCGCGTGAAGCGGTGATGGCGGTCTTGCTCGACGCCGATTACAGCAAAGAGCGCATCCTTGAGCTGTATCTGAACGAAGTATATCTCGGCCAGAGCGGTTCGGATCAGATCCGCGGTTTCCCGCTGGCGAGCCTGTACTACTTTGGCCGTCCGGTGAACGAACTGAGCCTCGATCAGCAGGCATTGCTGGTCGGTATGGTGAAAGGCGCATCGCTGTATAACCCGTGGCGTAACCCGGCGATGGCGTTGCAACGTCGTAATCTGGTGCTGCGTTTGCTGGTCGATCAGAAAGTTATCGATCAGGAATTGTATGACATGCTGAGCGCGCGTCCGCTGGGCGTACAGCCCAAAGGCGGGGTGATTTCACCGCAGCCTGCGTTCATGCAGATGGTGCGTCAGGAATTGCAGGCCAAACTGGGCGATAAAGTTCAGGACATGTCCGGGGTGAAAATTTTCACCACGCTGGATCCGATTTCTCAGGATGCGGCGGAAAAAGCAGTTGAGGAAGGCATTCCGTTACTTCGCAAGAAAAGTGGCCTGAACGACATCGAAACCGCGATGGTGATTGTTGACCGTTATACCGGCGAAGTGCGTGCGATGGTCGGCGGGGCGGAAACGCAGTTTGCCGGTTTCAACCGCGCCATGCAGGCGCGCCGTCAGGTCGGTTCTCTGGCTAAACCAGCGACCTATCTGACTGCGCTGTCGCAGCCGGATAAATACCGTCTGAATACCATTCTTGCTGACCAGCCGCTGAACCTGAAACTGGCGAACGGTCAGATCTGGTCGCCGAAAAACGATGATCATCAGTTCCGCGGTCAGGTTCTGCTGGTCGATGCGCTGGCGCGTTCCATGAACGTCCCGACGGTTAATCTCGGTATGGCGGTGGGTCTCGACAACATCACAAAGACGCTGATTGATTTGGGGATCCCGAAAGAATCCCTGAACCAGACGCCGTCGATGTTGCTCGGTGCAATCGCGCTGACGCCGATGGAAGTGGCGCAGGAATACCAGACCATTGCCAGCGGCGGTAACAAAGCGCCACTGTCGGCGGTGCGTTCGGTGATTGCGGAAGACGGCACGGTCTTGTACCAGAGCTTCCCGCAGGCAGTACGTGTGATCCCTGCTCAGGCCGCTTATCTGACATTGTACGCAATGCAGCAGGTGGTTCAGGAAGGGACATCGCGCGCGCTGGCGAACAAATTCCCGAAACTGCATCTGGCCGCGAAAACCGGGACATCGAACGAACTGCGTGACAGCTGGTTTGCCGGTATCGACGGCAATCAGGTCGCAATCACCTGGGTTGGCCGCGATAACAACGGCCCGTCTAAGCTGTGGGGTTCGACCGGTGCACTGGTGCTGTATGGCCGCTATCTGGAAAACGGCACGCCTCAGCCGCTGGATCTGCAAATGCCGGAAGGTATCAGCCCGATGAATATCGACGGCGCGGGTAACTTTGTGTGTGGTGGCGGCGGTATGTTGGGCGGTGGCACCGTGCGTTCCATTCCGGTGTGGACGGATTCACCGGATGCTATGTGCCAGGCTTCTGTTTCTGCCGTTCAGCAGCAACAGCAGCAACAACAACAGCAGATTCAGCAGCAACAGCAGCAACAACAGCCTCAGGGCCAGCAACCTCAGGCGCAGGACGAGAAGAAAGACAGCAACGGTGTTGCCGGTTGGATCAAGGACATGTTCGGTTCCGGCCAGTAACAAATTGTTGATTTCAGGTACATTAAAGGGCGCGATGAAAATCGCGCCCTTTTTAATTGTTATTCTTAACTCAAATTTCCCCGTCGTCTTTTACATTTCCGGCAAGCGTTTCACATCTATTTCCGTTTAATTCATAGGCGTTTTTACCCATGTTTAACATGGGGATACTTTTTATTCATTCAGCAAAGCTATGAGTCAAATAGGCTTGCAGACGCGCGCGCAATGCGCATATTATGCGACGGTCATAATAATAATTATCGTTTACATTCCCATTACTACTCCAGAGATAATGCAATGGCTTCTCAATGCTCGCTTTCAAACTCAGTCCAAAAAGGCGCATTTAAGCGTCGGACGCTCGCGTTAACCATTACCGCCGTTCTGGGCTCCACCGCGTTTTACGCAGGTGCAGCAACCACAGCAACCGCGAAAGAAGACACGATTAACGTCACCGGCGTGACTCAGGCATCCACTGAATCTGCGTGGGGCCCGGCTCCGACGATCGCTGCAAAACGCAGCGCGACGGCGACCAAAACCGATACACCTATCGAAAAAGTTCCCCAGTCTGTTTCTGTGGTCACCCGCGAAGAAATGGATACTCACCAGCCACAGTCCGTCAAGGAAGCGCTGGGTTACACGCCGGGTATCACCGTTTCAACCCGTGGATCTTCAAATACCTATGATGCGGTGAAAATCCGTGGCTTCGGCTCAGTTAACCAGAATAACTATTTGGATGGTCTGAAGCTGCAAGGTGATTTCTACAACGAAGTCCTTATCGACCCTTACATGCTTGAACGCGTTGAACTGATGCGCGGTCCGACTTCCGTTCTGTACGGAAAAAGCAGCCCAGGCGGTATCATTTCTATGGTCAGTAAGCGTCCGACCACTGAACCGCTGAAAGAAGTGCAGTTCAAAATGGGGACAGATAATCTCTGGCAGACCGGTTTTGATTTCAGTGATGCCATCGACGATGCTGGCGTGTACTCTTACCGTCTGACCGGTGTGGCGCGCTCCAACGACCTTCAGCAGGATATGTCGAAAGAAAAACGTTACGCTATTGCGCCGTCTTTCTCATGGCGTCCTGACGATAAAACCAATTTCACCTTCTTAGCTAACCTGCAAGATACGCCTGAAACGGGTTACTACGGCTGGTTACCGAAAGAGGGTACCGTTCAGCCACTGCCAAACGGCTCTCATCTGGGAAGCGGCTTCAACGAAGGTGCGCCAAATAACACTTATTCGCTGTCTCACAAAATGGTTGGCTACACCTTCGACCATGAGTTCAACGATACTTTCACCGTGCGTCAGAACCTGCGTTATGTTGAATCGAAAACGTCGCAGAAAAGTGTTTATGGTGTTGGACTGGATACCAGTCCGACAGCAATCAACAATCATATGTTGAACCGCAGCACCGTGGTGGATAACGAGAAGCTGAACAACTTCGCGGTTGATACCCAATTACAAAGCAAATTTGCGACCGGTGCCGTGGATCATACCCTGCTGACCGGTGTCGATTTCCAGCAGATGCGCAACGACGTGAACGCCACGTTTGGTACTGCGACGCAGCTGGATCTGTACAACCCGGTTTACGAAGATTTCGATTTCGGTGGTGCCGCGCCTTACCAGCAGAACAAGCAGAAACAAACGGGTCTCTATGCTCAGGATCAGGCCGAGTGGAACAAGTTTGTTCTGACTGTTGGCGGTCGTTATGACTGGCTTACGCAGTCTACCCGCGCTTATCAGGCTAATAACTACACTGAGCGTAATGACAGCCAGTTCACCGGGCGTGCCGGTCTGAACTACCTGTTTGATAACGGGGTTACGCCGTACCTCAGCTACAGCGAATCTTTTGAGCCAAACTCCGGTGCAGATTTCTCGGGCAATACGTTCACACCTTCCAAAGGCCGTCAGTACGAAGCCGGTGTGAAATATGTGCCGAAAGATATGCCTGTTGTGGTTACCGGTTCCGTTTATCAGCTGACGAAAACCAATAACCTGATGTCCGATCCTGCTCACGTATTCTCCTCTATCCAGGGCGGTGAAATTCGTTCCCGCGGTGTAGAACTGGAAGCGAAGGCGGCAGTGAACGCCAACATCAACATGACGGCGTCTTACACCTACACCCAGGCGGAATACACGAAAGACACCACGCTGAAGGGCAATACCCCGGAGCAGGTGCCGAAACACATGGCTTCACTTTGGGGCGATTACACCTTCTACGACGGTATCCTCAGTGGCCTGACCGTAGGCACTGGTGGACGTTTCCTCGGTTCCAGCTATGGTGATCCGGCGAACACCTTCAAAGTGGGTAGCGCAACTGTGATGGATGCGGTTGTGAAATACGATCTGGGTCGTTTCGGTCTTAACGGTTCCAGCGTGGCAGTGAACGTCAACAACCTGCTGGATCGTGAATACGTCGCAAGCTGCTTCGCGACGTACGGTTGCTTCTATGGCGCAGAGCGTCAGGTTGTCGCAACAGCCACCTTCCGTTTCTAAAAGCTTTAATAAGTTAATTCCGGGCACGCTGGTCGTGCCCGTTTCCTGTTTTCAACCAGATGTCGACGTAGAAAATCTTATGCCTGATAACAACGTACATCCCACATCCCCGTTGCCTGACAGCGTATTCCGCCTGCAAGACGTCAGTTTTACCGTGCCGGGGCGAACGCTGCTGGCGCCACTGTCGCTGACTTTCCCGCAGGGAAAAGTGTGCGGGCTGATTGGTCACAATGGCTCGGGGAAGTCGACGTTGTTAAAAATGCTGGGACGACATCAACCGGCGACATCCGGAACGATTTACCTCAATGAAACGCCGCTGGCCCAGTGGGACAGCAAAGCGTTTGCGCGTCAGGTGGCGTATCTGCCGCAGCAACTTCCGGCCGCAGAAGGCATGACGGTGCAGGAACTGGTGGCGATTGGCCGCTATCCGTGGCACGGCGCGCTGGGGCGTTTTAAACATCAGGACAAAGAAAAAGTCGAAGAAGCCATTGCGCTGGTGGGCCTGAAACCGTTCGCCCAGCGCCTGGTCGATAGCCTCTCCGGCGGCGAGCGTCAGCGTGCGTGGCTGGCAATGATGGTCGCACAGGACAGCCGTTGCCTGTTGCTCGACGAACCGACTTCCGCGCTGGATATCGCGCATCAGAAAGATGTGCTGGCGTTGATCCAGCGCCTGAGCCGTGAGAAAGGCTTAACCGTGATCGCGGTATTGCATGATCTGAATATGGCGGCGCGTTATTGCGATGAACTGATGGCATTGCGCGGCGGTGAGATGATCGCGCAGGGCGCGCCGGAAGACATGATGCGCGGTGACGTTCTCGAACAAATTTATGGTATTCCGATGGGCATTCTTCCGCATCCTGCGGGCGGTGCGCCGGTAAGCTTCGTTTACTGATATGTCTGATATTCAACGTTATTCAGGGCTGACGCGCCGTCGTCTTTTACAGATGATGGCGCTGTCCCCGTTACTGACTTCCCTGCCGGCGCTGTCTGCCTCCCGCCCTGATCTGAGCCGCATTGTTACCCTCGAATGGTTACCTACCGAGCTGCTGATTGCGCTTGGCGTGATGCCGCTGGCGATTGCTGATATTCCCAATTACAACCTGTGGGTGGCAGAACCGCCGCTGGCGCCCGGCGTTATCGATGTCGGCCAGCGCACCGAACCCAACATGGAACTTATCCAGCAACTGAAACCTTCTTTGTTGCTGATAACGCAAGGTTATGGTCCGGATACCCAGCAGCTGGAAACCATCGCGCCGGTGCTGGGTGTGAAAGCCAATGACGGCAGCGCGAAGCCGATGCAACTGGCGATCAAATCGCTGCATAAACTGGCGGATACGCTCGGTTTGCAGGATCGCGCCGAAGAACATTTGCGGGTGTATAACGACGCTATTGCGAAAACGCGTGAGCTGATGAAACCGGTCGCGCAGCAACCGGTTTTGCTGATGACCTTTATCGACCCGCGCCACGTTCTGGTGTTTGGTCAGGGCAGCATGTTCCATGAAATCATGGGCGATGTCGGGCTGACCAACGCGTGGAGCGGAGAAGGCAGCTTCTGGGGCAGTGTGTCAGTGGGCGTTGAGCGCCTGACCCGCATTAAAAATGCCCGCGTGCTGTGTTTTGATCACGGCAGCGCTGACATCATGGACGCGGTTGCCAAAACGCCGCTGTGGAAATCAATGCCATTCGTGCGTGCTAATCAGTTCAGCGTTGTCCCCGCCGTCTGGTTCTACGGCGCGACGTTCAGCGCCATGCATTTTTGTAAAATCCTGAACAGCACACTGGGGAAACCGGTATGAACCGCCGTTCACTCAGCGTTTCGCTGATCCTACTTTTAGTTCTGGCGCTGGCGGCCGGTGCGCTCAGCATCTACAACCTGCACCAGCAATTGCCTTATCACTTATGGCGCGGCGCGCTCTGGCAGCCGGACATCGACGATGTTCAGCAGATGCTTTTCCATTACAGCTCACTGCCGCGCATCGCCGTCGCGCTGCTGGCCGGTGCCGGTCTGGGGCTGGTCGGTTTACTGTTCCAGCAGGTATTACGTAATCCGCTGGCCGAACCCGCGACGCTGGGCGTTTCAGCGGGCGCGCAGCTCGGCCTGACGATCGCCACTCTCTGGGCGTTGCCGGGCGGCATGCTCACGCAGCAGTTTGCCGCGATGACTGGTGCGGTGGTGATCGGCGGACTGGTGTTCGGGATCGCCTGGGGCAAACGCATGTCGCCGGTGACGCTGATCCTCGCCGGGCTGGTGCTTGGTTTGTATTGCGGGGCGGTGAATGGCCTGCTCGGGATCTTCAACTATCAGAGCCTGCAAAGCCTGTATATGTGGAGCAGCGGTTCGTTGACGCAGCAGGACTGGGACGTCGCGACGTTTTTACTGCCGCGCGTGATTATCGTCTGGCTGCTGGCCTTCCTGTTGCAGCGCCCGATGACGCTGCTCGGGCTGGATGACGGCGTCGCGAAAAACCTGGGTTTAGGCTTGTCGGCGGCGCGTCTGGCAGTGCTGGCGCTGGCGATCCTGATGAGTGCGCAGCTGGTCAACGCCGTCGGGATAATCGGTTTTATCGGCCTCTTTGCGCCGCTTCTGGCAAAAATGCTCGGCGCACGTCGCCTGACTGCGCGTCTGGTGATGGCTCCGCTGATTGGCGCATTGCTGCTGTGGTTCACCGATCAGGTGATGCAGTACGTGATGCAGATCTGGATGGAAATCCCGACCGGTGCCGCGACCGCGTTAGTCGGTGCGCCGTTGCTGCTGTGGCTGCTGCCGCGTCTGCGAAACAGCATGACGCCGCCGCCGATGAATCAGGGCGACAATGTGCCCAATGAACGTCACCATCTGGTGCGTTGGGTTGCGCTGGCTTTACTGGTGCTTCTCGCCGGGCTGGTGATAGCGCTTATGGTCGGGCGAAATGCGACAGGCTGGAGCTGGGCGACGGGCGCAGATTTGCAGGCGTTGCTGCCGTGGCGTTTACCGCGCGTACTGGCGGCGCTGGCGGCAGGGATTATGCTGGCATCTTCCGGCGTGCTGATTCAGAAACTGACCGGTAACGCGATGGCGAGCCCGGAAGTGCTGGGGATCAGCTCCGGTGCGGCGACCGGCGTCGTGGTGATGATGTTTATCGTTCCCGGCGATGCGTTTGTGTGGTTGCTGCCTGCGGGCAGTGCCGGTGCGGCGTTAACGTTGCTGGTGATTATGGTCGCCTCCGGCCTGCGCAGTTTCTCGGCGGAACGGATGTTGCTGACCGGCATTGCGTTGAGTACCGCTTTCACCACGCTGATGACACTGCTGCTGGCCAGCGGCGATCCGCGTATGGGCGGTTTGCTGACCTGGCTTTCAGGTTCGACCTATTCAGTGACTGCGCCGATGGCGTGGCGAACGCTGGCGCTGGCCGCCGTGCTGATGGTCATCGTGCCGTTCTGCCGTCGCTGGATAAACATATTGCCGCTCGGCAGCGTGACCGCGAAATCCGTCGGGCTGGCGCTGACGCCAACGCGTGTGGCGATCCTGCTGCTGGCCGCCGTGATGACGGCGGCTGCAACGCTGACCGTCGGGCCGCTGAGTTTTGTCGGGCTGATGGCACCGCATATGGCGCGCATGATGGGATTCCGCCGCGCCGTTCCGCAGTGGATGGTGGCGAGTATTCTCGGCGGTCTGCTGATGGTCTTCGCGGACTGGTGTGGCCGTATGGTGATCTTCCCAAACCAGATCCCCGCCGGTTTGCTCGCGACCTTCATCGGCGCGCCGTACTTTATCTATCTGCTGAGAAAGCAGGCGGGTTAACGTGTTTGCCAATAGAAAGGGGCCAGATGGCCCCTTTTTGCTTTCTGCCGGATAGAGCGGCTTAAAGCTTAGCGAAACAGCGGCGCGCGGCGTCGATGGTGCGCTGAATGTCTTCCTGCGTGTGGGCCAGAGACATGAAGCCCGCTTCGAACGCGGAAGGTGCCAGATAAATGCCTTCTTCCAGCATCATGTGGAAGAATTTCTTGAAACGCTCAACGTCGCATTTCATCACGTCCTGATAGCGGGTGACGGTTTTGGCATCGGTAAAGAACAGGCCAAACATGCCGCCGACGTGGTTCACCACGAACGGAATGTTCTCTTCTGCTGCGGCTTCACGTAAACCTTCAGCCAGCTGCGTGGTGCGTTCGGTCAGGGTCTGATGCACGCCCGGTTGTGCCACCTGCGTCAGGCAGGCGATACCGGCGGCCATCGCAATCGGGTTGCCGGAAAGCGTACCCGCCTGGTACACCGGCCCGGTCGGTGCCAGCGCTTCCATCACATCGCGACGACCACCAAACGCGCCTACCGGCATACCGCCGCCGATGATTTTACCCAGACACGTCAGATCAGGCATCACATCGTAATACTCCTGAGCACCGCCCAGCGCGACGCGGAAACCCGTCATCACTTCGTCGATAATCAGCAGTGCGCCGAACTCATCACAAATTGCACGCAGGCCCGGCAGGAATTCCGGCAGTGGCGGCACGCAGTTCATGTTGCCCGCGACCGGCTCAACGATGATACAGGCGATGTCGTCAGGATATTGTTCGAACGCGGCGCGCACTGAATCCAGATCGTTATACGTACAGGTCAGCGTGTGTTTGGCGAAATCAGCCGGAACACCCGGAGAGTTTGGCTGGCCGAGGGTCAGCGCGCCGGAACCTGCTTTCACCAGCAGGCAGTCGGCGTGGCCGTGATAGCAGCCTTCGAATTTGACGATTTTATCGCGATGCGTGAAGCCGCGCGCCAGACGAATGGCGCTCATGGTCGCTTCCGTTCCGGAGTTCACCATGCGAACCATGTCCATGCTTGGCACCAGTCCGGTGACCAGCTCGGCCATTTTGACTTCCATTTCGGTCGGTGCGCCAAAACTCAGGCCGCGTTGCGCTGATTCAATAACCGCGTTGCGGATTTCCGCGTTGTTGTGGCCGAGCACCATCGGGCCCCACGAGCCGACATAGTCGATATAGGCTTTGCCATCGGCATCAAACAGGAACGCGCCGTCTGCGCGCGCAATGAATAAGGGGACGCCGCCGACGCCGGAGAAGGCACGTACCGGCGAGTTAACACCGCCCGGGATTAGCGCTTGCGCCTGCGTGAACAGACTTTCTGACTTACTCATTATTCGGCTCCTGAATTGCTGGGTTCTGTATGTAATAAGAATGTTGATGCGCCCATTCTAGTGAAGTGAGCGACGTTATCAAACCGTAAACCGTGCGGCATATTGTTGCAGATCCTGTCAGGCCGGCATTTTGTATGATTAAATCCATCAATCTTTCCCAACTCTTTCCAAATAACCTTTCACCAAATGAATGAATCAGGCTCTGAACATTTAGATAATCCGCGCCTGCGCGGTCCGCGTAAGCGCAGTGAAGTGCTGCGCCTTTTTCTGCGCCGCGATAAAACGCCGGTCACGATTTTGATAGTCGCCGCGGTGGCCGGTACCGTCGCCGGGTTGCTCGGCGTGGCGTTCGAAAAAGCGGTTAACTGGGTGATGCACCTGCGCCTCACCGGCTTGGGATTTTTCAGCGATTACTGGATCCTGCTGTGGCCGCTGACCTTTGTGGTTTCCGCCGTGCTGGCGATGTTTGGTTATTACCTGGTGCGCAAATTCGCGCCTGAAGCGGGCGGTTCCGGCATTCCTGAAATTGAAGGCGCGCTGGAAGAATTACGGCCGGTTCGCTGGTGGCGCGTTATCCCGGTGAAGTTTTTTGGCGGGATGGGTACACTCGGCGCAGGCATGGTATTGGGCAGGGAAGGGCCGACCGTGCAGATGGGCGCAAACGTCGGGAAAATGATGGTGGATATTTTCCGGCTGCGCAGCGCTGAAGCGCGCCATTCTTTGCTGGCAACCGGCGCGGCGGCCGGGCTTTCGGCCGCTTTTAACGCACCGCTGGCGGGGATCCTGTTCATTCTCGAAGAGATGCGTCTGCAATTCCGGTACAGCCTGATTTCCATCAAAGCGGTGTTTATCGGCGTGATTATGTCGAGCATCGTCTTTCGTGTTTTCAACGGCGATGGCGCGGTAATTGAAGTCGGGAAACTGGCGAACGCACCGCTCAACACGCTGTGGCTGTATCTGGTGTTAGGCATGGTTTTTGGCGTGGTGGGCGTCAGCTTTAACGCGCTGATTTTCCGTACGCAGGATATGTTTGCGCGCATTCACGGCGGCAATCTGAAAAAAATCCTGATTATTGGCGGTATTCTGGGCGGCTTTTGCGGGTTGCTCGGGCTGGTTCAGCCGGAAGCGGCAGGCGGCGGCTTTGCGCTGATCCCGCTGGCGGCGGCCGGCAAATACAGCCTGCTGATGCTTCTGTTTATCTTTGTTGTCCGCGTTGCGACCACGTTACTGTGCTTCGCCTCCGGTGCGCCGGGCGGGATTTTCGCGCCGATGTTAGCGCTCGGCACTTTGCTGGGCACCGCATTCGGCACCGCGGCGATGTACTTTTTCCCGCAATACGGCATTGAGCCCGCGACCTTTGCAATTGCCGGAATGGGCGCGTTATTTGCAGGCAGTGTACGTGCGCCGCTCACCGGAATTGTGCTGGTGCTGGAAATGACCGATAACTATCAGCTCATTTTGCCGATGATTATTACCTGTCTCGGCGCAACGCTGCTGGCACAGTTTTTGGGGGGTAAACCCTTGTATTCGGCCATTCTGACCCGCACCTTGCAACGGCAGGAAAGTGAAAATGCCGAAAAAGCGGAAGCAGAATCTGAGACTAAAGGCACCATTAGTCAGGACAGCGCGACCAAAACACCCCATACTTGAAGCATTAACTCAGGTATAAGATAATGAGTACATTATTCAGACAGTCAATCCGGCGGCCTGAACAAATGCGGATTGGGAGCGAGAGATTATGAGCGAAGCATTGTTGAATGAAACTGCTGCGTTGCCGTTACAGTTTACTGAAAACGCAGCGAAGAAGGTGAAGAACCTGATTTCTGATGAAGAAAACCCGAACCTGAAACTGCGTGTTTATATCACCGGTGGTGGTTGCAGCGGTTTCCAGTACGGTTTTACCTTTGATGACAAAATCAACGACGGCGACATGACCATTGAGAAATCAGGCGTAGCGCTGGTGGTCGATCCGATGAGCCTGCAATATCTGGTGGGTGGCTCCGTGGATTATACCGAAGGTCTGGAAGGCTCACGTTTCGTGGTGACGAATCCGAACGCGAAGACGACATGTGGTTGCGGTTCCTCCTTCAGCATCTGATATTCCCCTTCGTCCTTAAAAGAAAAAGCCCGTTTGCTGATGCAGACGGGCTTTTTTAATGGCTGATAGTGGACGCTGAGGTAAGTAAGCATTCACATGCCACTTACCATTCCACCGTGACCAGTTTGGAATCTGTGCTGATGCCCGGAACGGAAGCGAGCATCATTTCACTGATGTGAGGCTGCATCATGGTGCGGCTGGCGCAGGTAACTGACGTGCCGGAGTGCGCCACATCCACTTTGCAGGTCGGTAAAATGGTCAGGCTGATGTGGATCTCGCCACTTGTCATGCCCGCGACCGCGACCAGCGGGCTCAAAGCCAGCAGCACGCTGAGTAGGAGTACTTTCATTAATATTTTTTCCTGCTGGTGTAATCACAATAAAAATCAGCCGGGGGCTGAGAAGGTTATCGGTAATGTTTTCGTGGCCTTTAATCCAAAATTCTTATGATTTGGATGCCAGTCATGCCTTTTAGTGACGTTATTTTTAACGTTCTGGCGTGACCTTTATTATTTCGTTTGTACAACAAAGAGATAATGTTCAAGCGGGGAAAGTGCACGAACCGGATAATTCTACGACAGGCATGTTACCAGATGACAGGGCTGTATTCTTGATTTTGGTTAATAAAAGAACAATTCGGAAAAGTGCGACAGCGCACAGATTTTGGCAGAAAGACATTTTGTTAGTAAGTATTCACCTTTAAGGCAAAGCAGCAAGCTGAGGGCAGAGCTGTTGAGCGGCCAGCAAAATACGTGGCCCCGCGCGGCTGAACCAGTCCGGTTCGAGTGCGATAACCTGCGCATTGAGCAGGGAATGCCAGTAGCCTTCAATGATCGCTTTTTGCGATTTTCCTCCCGATATAACAATAACCTGCGGCTGACGGCTTAAAACCTGCTCCCGGCTGACCTGAGGCCACGGAACACGGCTGTCGGCGAAAACGTTTTTTGCGCCACACACTTCCAGCACTTCACTTTGCATTGTTGCGGATGAGGCGGTAAACAGCGGCTGAGTGCCGAACTGGATAAATGCCGGCACCGGCTTTTCGCGGTGATATTTTTGCTTCAGCGCCTGCCATTGCTGACGAAAATCACGGGCTGCCTGCTGAGCTTTTGCAGGCTCCGGGCTGTAGGCTGCCAGCTGTTCCAGCGCCTTTGCCACATCTTGCGCATTCTGCGGATCGAGATAAATGACCCTGATGCCCAGAGACGTGAGCTGATCAAGCGGACGCTGCGGATTACCGCCGCGCCAGGCGAGCACCAGATCCGGTTTTAGCGTCACAATGCGCTCGACATTGATTCCCTGCCAGTTCGCAACCTGCTCAAGCTTGCTGGCCTGCGGCGGGAAGTCGGAGTAAGCACTAACTCCGACCAGCTGACCGCCCATGCCCGCAGCAAACGCCAGTTCTGTCAGATTAGGCGCGAGGCTGATCACCCGCTGCGCCGGTGCCGCTGTCGCCATCAGGGGCAGCGACAGGCAAATCAGCAAAAGACAGAACCGGCGCATCATCACTCTTCGGAAGCAGCCAGTGCTTTCAGCATGGCATCAACCATCAGCGTGGATTGCTGTGCAGCAACCACCAGGAACTCTTCAAAGCTCAGGTGAGATTCGGTGTCTGCGACGTCAGAAATGGCACGCACAACCACGAAAGGCGTGTCGAAAAGATGGCAAACATGGCCAACTGCGGCAGCTTCCATTTCCACGGCAGCGACGTTCGGGAAGGTGGCACGAATGCGGGCCAGAGGCGCGGCACCGTTGATGAATGCGTCACCGCTGCACACCAGACCGCGCACGGCGTTCAGGTCCAGCTCGCGGATACAGGTTTCAGCCAGTTCGATCAGGAAAGGGGCTGCCACGAAAGCTGCCGGGCAACCCGCCATCTGACCCGGCTCATAACCAAATGCGGTCACATCCGCGTCGTGGTAGCGAACTTCATCGGAAACCACGATATCGCCGACTTTCAGCGTTTTCGCCAGACCACCGGCAGAACCGGTATTGATCACCACATCCGGGCGGCAATGTTCCAGCAGCAGCGTCGTACCCATCGCCGCAGACACTTTACCGATGCCTGATTTCAGCAGCGCGACGTCCACACCGTTCAGCTGACCGGTGTAGATTTCGCAGCCAGCACGCTCGATAGTCTGACGGTTGATGATTTTGTCGCGCAGCAGGGTCACTTCCTGCTCCATTGCGCCAATAATGCCTACTTTCATATAAATACTCGCAGATTGGGGTGAAATGAACCGCAGCAGGTGCGGAATTGACGGTTTAATAACGAAAACAATGTGCGATAGTCTATCATGGCTAAAGGGAAGAGATAATGCGTTTGGGCCGTGGGTTTTGTTACGCAAAACGCGGGCTGGCCGGGCGCGTGAGTGGCTGAAAAGGTGGGAAATCATGTCCGGGATCGATTTTAAAGCGAAATTCAATTTTCAGCGCCCGTTTAGCGCCCCGATTGAGGCGCGGGATGCATATGATGTCGTCCGGCAGTTTGAGAGCGACCGGGGACGTATTATCAATTCTGCCGCCATCCGCCGTCTGCAACAAAAAACACAAGTCTTCCCGCTGGAGAAAAATGCCGCCGTCCGCAGCCGCCTGACGCATTCCCTCGAAGTTCAGCAGGTGGGCCGCCACATTGCGAAAGAAATCCTGCACCGCCTGCGCCGTCAGGGCAAGCTCGAGGTTTACGGGCTGGACGACGTGACCGATCCGTTCGAAAGCGTAGTTGAAATGGCCTGCCTGATGCACGACATCGGCAATCCGCCTTTCGGGCATTTCGGCGAGTCGGCAATTAATAACTGGTTCAAAAAGCGCATGGATATCGAAAGCTGTGGCGAAACGCCGCCGGAAACCGATTCCTGTCTGGTGGCCTGTTTGCGGCTGACGCCGGACGAGGCAGAGCTGAATCAGTTGCGCAGTAAAATTCGTTATGACCTCAGTAATTTTGAAGGCAACGCGCAGGCCATTCGCCTGGTATTTACGTTGCTCAAACTCAATCTGACCTACAGCCAGACCGCCTGCATCCTGAAATATACCCGTCCGGCGTACTCAATGAACCGCCTGCCTTCGCACGATTATCTGATGAAAAAGCCCGGTTTTTATCTGGCCGAAGAAACGTTCATCAAAGAGCTGCGTAGCGAACTCGGATTAGGGGAGTTCAACCGTTTCCCGCTGACCTACATTATGGAAGCGGCGGACGATATTTCTTACTGCATCGCCGATCTGGAAGATGCGGTTGAGAAAAATATTTTCAGCGTCGAAGAACTCTATAAATATCTGATGCGTGAATGGGGCGACATTGAGAAGAATGACATCTTCGATAAAGTGGTTCGCACCGCCTATGAAAAAATGGATAAAGCGAAAACATTCCGTAATCCGGTGGATTATTTCTTTATGGAACTTCGCGTTCAGACAGTTAAACAGCTGGTGCCTCATGCAGCGCGCAGATTCATTGATAATATAGAAGATGTTTATCAGGGAACCTTTAATCACGCGCTGCTCGAAGACGACAGCCAGGCGAACCGTTTGTTAGAAATTTATAAATCCGTCGCATTCAAACAGGTATTCAACCATCCTGAAGTCGAGGAGCTGGAATTACAGGGTTACCGGGTGATCAGCGGATTACTGGATATTTACAGCCCGTTGCTGGATATGCCATTGTCTGATTTTAGCCAGCTGGTTGAGGAGGATACGCACAGGAAATATCCTATAGAAACCCGTCTGTTGCATAAGATTTCTGCCAAACACCGTCTGGCGTATAACAATGCCGTCGTGGCGCTCGAAGGCGCAGGCGTTTCGGAATTTTCCGCGCAGGAGTTCTATTACCGGGCGAGAATGATTCAGGATTATATCAGCGGCATGACAGACCTTTATGCGTACGACGAATATCGCCGTCTGATGGCGGCGGAGTAATTTTTTTTAAAAAGACAGATTTTAACGTCTTTTATTTTCTTTACGAAACTGTCCGAAAAAGCGCCATTTGTAAATAATGACAATACTTTTTTACCATTGTCAGTATGACCCTGATGAACTTCACGCTATTAATACCATCTCAGTATCACGACTACCAAGCAACGCGACTATTTTGGTTGCCACAATAATTTTAAGAGATCCTGAAAAATGAAAAAATCGACTTTATTCCTCAGCGCTTTAGCGTTAAGTGTTGGTATGGCAATGGCCCCGGTTTCGTCTGCTCTGGCTGCCGAAACCGCATCTTCGAGCACCACACAGCTGCCAAGCCTGGCACCGATGCTTGAAAAAGTCATGCCGTCCGTAGTGAGTGTGAACGTTGAAGGCAGCGCGCCGGTGAAAACACCACGCATGGGCCAGCAGTTCCAGCAATTCTTTGGTCAGAACTCTCCGCTGTGCCAGGACGGTTCGCCGTTCCAGGGCTCCCCGGTTTGCCAGGGCGGCGGTCAGGACGGACAACCCGCTCCTGAACAGAAAGAAGATTTCCGTGCGCTGGGTTCCGGTGTGATTATTGATGCGGATAAAGGTTATGTTGTGACCAACAACCACGTTGTTGATAACGCGACAAAAATCACCGTACAGCTGAACGATGGCCGTAAGTTCGATGCGAAAGTGATCGGTAAAGATCCACGTTCTGACATCGCGGTTATTCAGCTGCAAAACGCCAAAAACCTGACCGCGATTAAAATCGCCGATTCCGAGCAGCTGCGCGTGGGTGACTATACCGTGGCGATCGGTAACCCGTATGGTCTGGGCGAAACCGTGACATCCGGTATCGTGTCTGCGCTCGGACGTTCTGGCCTGAACATCGAAAACTATGAAAACTTCATCCAGACGGATGCGGCGATCAACCGCGGTAACTCCGGCGGCGCGCTGGTGAACCTGAACGGTGAACTGATTGGTCTGAACACGGCGATCCTGGCACCGGACGGCGGCAATATCGGTATCGGTTTTGCGATCCCAAGTAACATGGTGAAAAACCTGTCCAAACAGATGATCGAATTCGGCCAGGTGAAACGTGGTGAACTGGGCATCATGGGCACCGAGCTGAACTCCGAGCTGGCGAAAGCGATGAAAGTGGACGCACAGCGTGGCGCGTTCATCAGTCAGGTCATGCCGAAATCTGCCGCAGAAAAAGCGGGCATCAAAGCGGGCGACGTTATCCTGAGCATGAACGGCAAGCCAATCAGCAGCTTCGCGTCGTTCCGTGCGGATATCGGCACCATGCCAATCGGCACCAAAGTGACGCTGGGTCTGCTGCGCGAAGGCAAACCGATGAACGTTGACGTGACGATTGAGCAAAGCACGCAAACGCCTAAAGTTGAATCCGGCAACATTTTCACCGGCATTGAAGGTGCTGAGCTGAGCAATGGCACCGCGGGCGACCAGAAAGGCGTGAAAGTTGACGAAGTGAAACCGGGTTCAAAAGCCGCGAACATTGGCCTGAAAAAAGGCGACGTGATCCTGGGCGTGAACCAGCAGAAAGTCGCTAACTTAGGCGAGCTGCGTAAAATTCTGGATACCAAGCCGTCTGTACTGGCGCTGGATATTCAGCGTGGTGACTCTTCAATCTACCTGCTGGCGCAATAATCCGCAGGCAGACCTCACAAGGCACGCTACGGCGTGCCTTTTTTTATGCTTTTTTCTCCCGATCCGCGCCTGAATTTTCTTGGGCATTTGCTTAAAAATGTGACCTTACCCGCAACTTCAATAGGTGCTTTCGCTCTTTGGGCATTTGCATAATGTGTCGGAGTAAGCCGCTGGGTATGCTGGTCTGACAACGATAAAACAGGCAAGGCAGGGGATCATGTCAGCGTATCATCTCGATGCAAAGCTGGCGCAACAGATTGTTGCCCGAACAATGCAAATCATTGATAGTAATGTGAATGTCATGGATGGACGGGGAAGAATAATCGGTAGCGGCGACGATCAGCGTCTTGGCGAATTGCACGAAGGTGCGCTGTTGTCCATTTCGCAGGAGCGTATTGTCGATATCGATGAAGGTGTTGCACGGCATTTGCACGGAGTGCGTCCAGGTATCAATCTGCCGCTGCGCATAGATGGCCAGATTGTCGGCGTGATTGGGCTGACCGGCAATCCGTCACAGCTGCGTCAGTACGGCGAGCTGGTTTGTATGACCGCCGAAATGATGCTTGAGCAGGCGCGTTTGTTACATATGCTCGCGCAGGACAGCCGTTTGCGCGAAGAACTGGTGCTGAACCTGATCCGCGTGGATGAACTTTCTCCGGCATTAATGGAATGGGCGCAGCGTCTGGGCATTGACCTGAACCGCCCGCGCGTGGCGGCGGTGGTTGAAGTCGATAGCGGTCAGCTCGGCGTGGATTCCGCGATGGCGGAGCTGCAACAGCTGCAAACCTTACTGACCACGCCGGAGCGCGATAACCTGATCGCGATTGTTTCGCTCACCGAAATGGTGGTGCTGAAACCAGCGCTGAACAGCTACGATCGGTGGGATCCGGACGGTCACCGGCAGCGAATCGATCATCTGTTGTCGCGCATGACCGAAACAGGTCGTCTGCGCGTCCGTATTTCCCTCGGCAACTTCTTCAGCGGTCCCGGCAGTATTGCCCGATCGTATCGCACCGCGCGAACCACCATGACCGTCGGCAAACAGCGTATGCCCGAACAGCGTTGCTACTTTTATCAGGATCTGATTTTGCCGGTGCTGCTCGACAGCCTACGCGGGGGCTGGCAGGCCGATGAACTGGTGCGGCCGCTGGCGCGTCTGAAGGCCACCGACGGCAACGGATTACTGCGCCGTACACTGGCGTCGTGGTTCCATAATAATGTGCAACCAACGGCAACGTCTAAGTCACTTTATATTCACCGTAATACGCTGGAATATCGATTGAACCGTATTTCGGAATTAACCGGTTTGGATCTGGGGAATTTTGACGATCGTCTGTTGTTGTATGTGGCACTTCAATTAGATAACGATCAGGTTTAATTAATCTGTACGTCCTGAAAGTATTTCTTTACCGGATATTTTCAGGACGAAATTGCCGTATTTAATTAAACGTGACGTCAATCACAAGCCATTCTCTTTTCGTGAACTGACTCGCATGGTACTGGGCATTCGCCTCAAGATAAATGCAAAGCGCTTTCCATGCTTGTCACTTTGCCTAATGAGTTGGTTTCCGGTTGTTCTTATACTGGCATTCTTCCTTCCTCTCTGAACCCTACAGTTCTGTGGCTGGCTGGAATGACTTATACCTTGGGGTATTTGCATCACTCTCAATTCCGGAGAACATCATGGAAACAATCGTTTCATCAGCCAGTGCCGTGAAAAAAAGAACTAATGCGCGCTACTGGATCGTGGTGATGTTATTTATCGTCACATCATTTAATTACGGCGACCGCGCAACGTTATCTATTGCCGGGTCGGCAATGGCGAAAGATATCGGTCTCGATTCTGTCGGGATGGGTTATATATTTTCGGCATTTTCCTGGGCCTATGTTATCGGACAAATACCCGGTGGCTGGTTACTGGATAAATTCGGCTCCAAAAAAGTTTACTTCTACAGTATTTTCATCTGGTCATTATTCACGTTGCTGCAAGGGTTTGTAGATATATTCAGCGGCTTCGGCATCGTAGTTTCCCTCTTCGTATTACGTTTCCTGGTCGGGCTGGCTGAAGCGCCTTCTTTCCCGGGCAACAGCCGGATTGTTGCGGCATGGTTCCCGGCGCAGGAACGTGGAACAGCGGTTTCGATTTTTAACTCCGCACAGTATTTCGCTACCGTGATTTTTGCCCCGATTATGGGCTGGCTGACACAGGCCGTAGGCTGGTCACATGTCTTCTTCTTCATGGGCGGACTGGGGATCATCCTGAGCTTTATCTGGCTGAAAGTGATCCACGATCCGAAAGATCATCCGGGCGTCAATCAGGCCGAACTGGACTACATGGAAGCCGGTGGTGCGCTGATCAATATGGATCAGAAAGTCACTAAAAAGGCGAAAGTCAAAGGCGAGAAAGCCTCACAGCTCAAACAGTTAATGAAATCGCGCATGATGATCGGCATCTATATCGGCCAGTATTGCATCAATGCGCTGACCTACTTCTTCATCACCTGGTTCCCTGTTTATCTGGTTCAGGCACGCGGAATGTCCATTCTTAAAGCGGGCATGGTGGCGTCGGTTCCGGCCATTTGCGGCTTCCTCGGCGGCGTGTTGGGCGGGATTATATCCGACTGGCTGATGCGCAGAACCAACAACCTGACGCTTTCACGTAAAGCGCCGATCGTCATCGGCATGCTGCTGTCGATGTCGATGATTGTCTGTAACTATGTTGACACCGAATGGATGGTTGTCGGGATTATGGCGTTCGCCTTCTTCGGCAAAGGGCTGGGCGCGCTGGGCTGGGCGGTAATGGCCGATACCGCACCGAAAGAAATCAGCGGGCTGAGCGGCGGGCTGTTCAACATGTTCGGTAACGTTTCCGGCATCATCACCCCGATTGCGGTCGGCTACATTATTGGTACCACCGGTTCGTTTAACGGCGCACTGATTTTCGTCGGGATCCACGCACTGCTCGCTGTCATCAGCTATGTCTTTATTGTCGGCAAAATTGAACGTATCCAGCTGAAACCTCTCGTCTCTGCCAGCGTACAAAAAGGAGCATCACGATGAGTACGCAATCTTCTCCGGTCATTACTGATATGCAGGTTATTCCTGTGGCCGGGCACGACAGCATGCTGATGAACATCGGTGGCGCACATGGCGCTTACTTCACCCGTAACATCGTGATTCTGACGGACAGCGCCGGGAACACCGGCGTGGGCGAAGCGCCGGGCGGCGAAGTGATTTACAACACGCTGGTGGAAGCCATCGCGCAGGTCAAAGGCCAGGAAGTAGCGCGGATGAACCGGCTGGTGCATCAGATTCACGTGGGTAATCAGTCGTCGGATTTCGATTCGTTTGGTAAAGGCGCGTGGACGTTTGAACTGCGCGTGAACGCGGTTGCGGCGCTGGAAGCCGCGCTGCTGGATCTGATGGGCAAATTCCTCGGCGTGCCGGTGTGCGAGCTGCTCGGGCCGGGCAAACAGCGCGACGAAGTGACGATGCTCGGTTATCTCTTCTATATCGGCGACCGTCAGAAAACAGATTTGCCGTATCAGGAAGGGGCGCGTGGTGTTCACGACTGGTATCACCTGCGTCACCAGAAAGCGATGAACAGCGACGCCGTGGTGCAGCTGGCGGAAGCCGCGCAGGATCGCTACGGCTTTAAAGATTTCAAACTCAAAGGCGGCGTGTTGCCGGGTGAGCAGGAAATCGACGCGGTAAAAGCGCTGGCAAAACGTTTCCCGGATGCGCGGATTACCGTCGATCCGAACGGCGCGTGGCTGCTCGATGAAGCGATTGATTTATGTAAAAACCTGCACGGGATCCTCAGCTATGCGGAAGATCCGTGCGGCGCGGAGCAGGGTTTTTCAGGCCGCGAAGTGATGGCCGAGTTCCGCCGCGCCACCGGTTTGCCGGTCGCCACCAACATGATTGCCACCAACTGGCGCGAAATGCAGCACGCCGTGATGTTGCAGTCCGTCGATATTCCGCTGGCGGATCCGCATTTCTGGACCATGCACGGCGCGGTACGCGTGGCGCAGCTGTGCGATGAGTGGGGGCTGACCTGGGGCTGCCATTCTAACAACCATTTCGATATTTCTCTGGCGATGTTTACCCACGTTGGCGCGGCTGTGCCGGGTAAACCGACGGCGATCGATACGCACTGGATCTGGCAGGAAGGCAATCAGCGCCTGACCAAAGAGCCGCTGCAAATCGTCAACGGAAAAATCAAAGTGCCTGAGAAACCGGGGTTAGGGATTGAGATCGACATGGATCAGATCCACCGCGCTCACGAACTGCACAGAAAACTGCCGACCGGCGCCCGCAACGATGCCGTTGCAATGCAGTATCTGATCCCCGGCTGGAAATTCGATCGCAAGCGCCCGGCGATGGGGCGCTGATTACGGAATCCGAATTCACTAAGGAGTTAGCTATGACCTCTTCTTCAACACCTAAAATTGTTTCCATGCAGGTGATCCCGGTAGCCGGGCACGACAGCATGTTGCTTAACCTCAGCGGGGCGCACGCGCCTTTTTTCACCCGTAACATCCTGATCCTCAAAGACAGCAGCGGGAATACCGGCGTGGGCGAAGTCCCGGGCGGCGAGAAAATCCGCCAGACGCTGGATGATTCCGCGTTGCTGGTGATCGGCAAAACGCTGGGCGAATACAAAAACGTCATGACCGCCGTGCGCGAAAAATTTGCTGACCGTGATGCTTCCGGCCGCGGGCTGCAAACTTTCGATTTGCGCACCACAATCCACGTTGTGACCGCGATTGAAGCGGCGATGCTGGATCTGCTCGGCAAACATCTGGGCGTCACCGTCGCATCTCTGCTCGGCGACGGTCAGCAGCGCGACGAAGTCGAAATGCTCGGTTATCTGTTCTACGTCGGCGACCGCAACAAAACGTCGCTCGGCTACCAGAGCCAGCCCGGCGACAACTGCGACTGGTATCGTCTGCGCCACGAAGAAGCCCTGACGCCTGCCGCCGTGGTTCGTCTGGCCGAAGCCGCGTATGAAAAATACGGCTTCAATGATTTCAAACTGAAAGGCGGTGTGCTGGCCGGCAGTGAAGAAGCCGAAGCCGTGACCGCGCTGGCGCAACGCTTCCCGCAGGCGCGCATCACGCTGGATCCGAACGGCGCGTGGTCGCTGAATGAAGCCATTGCGCTCGGCAAACAACTGCGTGGCGTCCTGGCCTATGCGGAAGATCCGTGCGGCGCAGAGCAGGGTTTCTCGGGGCGCGAAATCATGGCGGAATTCCGTCAGGCCACCGGCTTACCGACTGCGACCAATATGATCGCCACCGACTGGCGTCAGATGGGCCATACCATCCAGCTGAAATCCGTGGATATTCCGCTGGCGGATCCACATTTCTGGACCATGCAGGGCTCGGTGCGCGTGGCGCAGATGTGCCATGAATGGGGCCTGACGTGGGGTTCTCACTCCAATAACCACTTTGATATCTCGCTGGCGATGTTTACGCAGGTTGCCGCCGCCGCGCCGGGCAAAATCACCGCCATCGATACGCACTGGATCTGGCAGGAAGGCAATCAGCGTCTGACCAAAGAACCGCTGCAGATCAAAGGCGGTAAAGTGCGCGTGCCGGAACAACCGGGGCTGGGCGTTGAGCTGGATATGGATCAGGTGATGAAAGCTCACGAACTCTACAAGGGGATAGGGCTGGGCGCGCGCGATGACGCGCAGGGCATGCAGTTCCTGGTGCCGGACTGGACGTTTGATCCGAAGAAACCCTGTCTGGTTCGGTAGCCGTTTGATTCAAAAAATTGGTGCAGTCATGACCACCGCCCTGACGTTGCCGTCAGGGCTTTTTTTTTACGTCAGGTGATTACAACCCTCAGCTTCGCGCGTGCGTTGCCGCGGCTTCGATCAGTTCGTCGGACGGGCGTTTGCCGGTATACAGCACGAACTGTTCGACGGCCTGAAGTGCGGCGACTTCTGCGCCGGTGATGACTTTTTTGCCGTGCTCACGTCCGTATCGGATAAGCGGCGTTTCGACCGGCAGGGCGACGACGTCGAAAACGATGCTCGCGCGGTCAATGACGTCGGGCGCAAAGGCCAGTGAATCGGCTTCCGGGCCACCGGCCATACCGATTGGTGTGACGTTAACGACCATATCGACGGCTAAATCACCGACGTCGGCTTTCCATTCGTAACCGTATTCTTCTGCCAGCGCGCGGCCATTGGCTTCGTTGCGGGCAATGATATAACCGGTTTTGAAACCGGCATCACGGATGGCGGCGACCACAGCTTTGCCCATTCCGCCGCTGCCGCGCAGCGCGAAGACCGCATCGCGCGGGACTTTATGGCTGTCGAGCAGTTTGGCGACGGCAATGTAGTCGGTGTTATAGGCGCGCAGGAAACCGTCGTCATTGACGATGGTATTCACGGACTGAATGGCGGTTGCGGAAGGATCCAGTTCATCGAGGAACGGAATGCAGGCTTCCTTGAACGGCATGGAAACCGCGCAGCCGCGGATACCGAGTGCGCGAACGCCTTTGACGGCCGCCTCGATATCCTGAGTGGTGAACGCCTTGTAGACGAAGTTCAGGTCTAACGCCTGATAAAGGTAGTTATGAAAACGGGTACCGAAATTTCCCGGACGACCGGAAAGAGACATGCACAGCTGCGTGTCTTTGTTGATTTCCCGACTCATGATGCTCTCCTGATAGGGTAGGTTTGGCTTAGGTAAACCTTAGCTGAAACGATACAACCCTACAATCAGCGTGTTCCTTCATGGGCGGTTCCCGTTTCCGCTGAGTTTCCGTTATCGTATTGAATAATGGTGAAACCTTCTTCCGCCTGAGGTTCAGCAAAATGTCGGGAGATAAGCTCAAACTGCTCATCGGTCACCACAAAATCATGCGTGCCGGACTGATTCCGGGCGTGCAAACGGGATTTACAGACGTCGGCGGAGACATTCAGAAAATGCAGGCGATGATCCGTGCCCGATTCGTGAATGATGCTCATCATCCACTGGCGGTTCGCGACGGTATTGGCCGGAAAATCCAGCACCACGGAAACTCCGGCGCTGAGCAGCGAAACCACGTGCGGGGCGATGGCGCTGCGCAGTTTTGCCGAGCAGCGGACGTAATCCTCGATCGTGCGCATTTCCTCTTTAAACAGCTCGGATAACCACCGGTCTTCGCTGACGACAACCGTGACCGGCTGCGTTGCCAGTTCGCGCGCCAGGGTCGATTTCCCGGAGGCAATTTTTCCGCACAAGATATGCAGCATTGCCTGATTTTCGGTGTTCATTGTCTGCCCCTCCGGTTTGATGTCTTTGTTTTTCAGCCCGTTCAGCTGGTTAAAATAACACGTTGATTTCAGAATAAGATGCCGCATTTTCCATCATCGGCGTCATCGCATCCTCCTGTAAAAAACCGCTGACCAGCCTTGCGTTCTGTGCCCACAAGGTTTGCGGCAGCCAGGAACCGGCGCTGAGACGGCGCACGCCCGCTTGCGCCAGTTCTTCCACCGGCGCAAGTCCCGGCCAGACCGCAACATTGAGCAGCAGCGGGGTGCTTGCGGCGATGTCGCGCATCTCGTTCAGGTCGGTTAATCCGAGCACAAAAAGCCCGTCAGCGCCTGCGCGATGGCAGGCTTGTGCCCGCACCATGACTTCGGCGGCGCGGTGTTCAGCGGACACCAGATTGCGGGCGTAAACGTCGGTACGTACATTAATGTACAGCTCCACGCCGCGCCGGATACACGCGTTGCGGATGGCCTCGACTTTGGCGTAAAGGAGATCGGGATTTCCCGCGCCGTCCTCAATATTAATGCCGGTGACGCCGACGTCGGTAAGCCGCGAAACATGAATGGCAACCTGCGCCGGGGAGTCGCTGTAGCCGCCTTCGACATCCGCAGACAGCGGAACTGAAATTACCCGGGCGATAGACGCCGCGCGCGCCACATACTCATCCACCGGCAGCGCATTGCCGTCGCGATACCCCAAAGACCATGCGACGCCCGCACTGGTGGTGGCAATGGCCGCCGCGCCAAGAAACTCTGTCTGGCGTGCGCTGCCTGCGTCCCAGGCGTTGGGTAATTTCAGCGGTTTATCCTGCAAATGCAGGGCGTGAAAGGCGGAGAGATCAGGCGTTTTCATAGAATGTTCCTCGAAAAAGAAACATTCTAATCATGCTTAATTTTCTTGATAATAGCCGGAAATAACATTCATTGATTCCCTGAGAGCAATAATGAACGCGCCGTCGCTGCACTTAGTGCAAACCTTTGTTGCTGTGGTTGAACACAATAGCTTTGCCCGCGCCGCTGATGCGCTGGGGATCACGCCGTCGTCCGTCAGCCGCTTTATCAAAGCGCTGGAACAGCAGCTGGGCACCCAGCTGCTGAACCGGACCACGCGGGCGATGTCGCTGACTGAATCCGGGAAACGCTATTTTTCCGAGTGTCATCAGGCGCTGCTGCTGCTGCGGAACGCCGCCGAAACCGTGCGCGATGAACAGAAGCTGCCGTATGGCGAACTGGTGGTCAGCGCGCCGGTGGCATTTGGTCACACGCATATCGTGCCGTATCTGAGTGCGTTTCTGGCGGCGTATCCCCGCGTGCAGCTGGATTTGCGTCTGACCGATGACTACGCTGATCTGGTTGCCGACGGCATCATGCTGGCGTTTCGTATTGGTCGTATGAAGGATTCCTCGCTGATTGCTCACAAGATGCTGGAGAACCGGCGGATCCTGGTAGCCGCACCGGCTTATCTGGAAAAACGCGGGGTGCCGCAGGCGTTGGAAGATCTCAATCAGCATGAATGTATTGTTTCTTCGGCCAGTCAGGACGGCCTGCTGTGGCGGCTGTTTTCGGGTGCAGAAGAACGCACGCTGGCACCGAAAGGATCGGTGAAAGTGGATAACGCGGATGCGGCGCGGCGGCTTTGTACCGACGCGCATGGCATCGCTTTTCATTCGGCAGTCACGATGGCGGCGGCGATTGCCGCAGGAAGTCTGGTGCAGGTTTTGCCGCAATGGACAGGGCGGGAAACCGGCGTCTATTGCGTGCGGCCTAACCGGCGTATCGGCCAGGCGGCCACGGTATTTCTTGAGTTTTTGTCTTCACGGTGGCGTTGAAAATGATGGTCTGATGCTCAAAAGGCGAGATCCGTTATACTTAATGCATACGCAAACGCGGAGGCTGACATGAATTTGGATCTTTTTGATCATCCCGATTTCCACCCGCACTGGCGCGAAGATCTTTTCCCCGGCGCGGTGGTGCTGCGTGGCGCAGCGCGGGAAAACGATACAGCGTTGCTGGCGGAGATCGACCGGATCGCGGGGCTGGTGCCTTTTCAGTATCGCGCGACGCCGGGCGGTTATGCGATGTCTGTGGCGATGACCAACTGCGGTGATGTCGGCTGGGTAACCGATAAAGCCGGTTACCGGTATCAGACCACATCGCCGGAAAGCCATCAGCAATGGCCCGCGATGCCTGAACTGTTTCGCGATATCGCGGTGAAAGCCGCAGAGCAGGCCGGTTTTCCCGGTTTTAATCCGGATGCCTGCCTGATTAACCGGTATCAGCCGGGCGCCAAAATGAGCCTGCATCAGGATAAAGACGAGCATGACTTCGGGCAGCCGATTGTCTCGATTTCGCTCGGATTACCGGCGGTGTTTCAGTTTGGCGGGCTGGAGCGCAGCGACAAAACGCAGCGCATTACGCTGACGCACGGCGATATCGTGGTGTGGGGCGGCCCGTCGCGGCTGCGTTATCACGGCGTTTTGCCGCTGAAAGCCGGTGAACATCCGCTCACAGGTGCGTACCGGTTTAACCTGACTTTCCGTAAAGCGGTATAACACGGCAGGCCGGGCTGTAAAGCACAGGACTTTATCCTCATTCTGCTTTACACTGCCGCCCTGCAAAATCTGACATATTGAACGAATAATTACTTAGGCGGTAAGCGATGAACGGCGTAATCACAACCTGGTTTGAAGATAAAGGTTTCGGTTTTATCAAAGATGAAAACGGCGATAACCGTTATTTCCACGTGATTAAAGTCGCAAACCCTGAGCTGATTAAAAAAGATGCGGTGGTCACTTTTGAGCCGACGACCAACAACAAAGGTCTTTCCGCCTTTGCGGTCAAAGTGGAACCGGAAAGCAAATACATCTTTATTGCCGGTGAGCGCATCAAAATCACCAGTATCAAATCCTTCCTGGCCTTCAATGAAGAAGTCCCGGCAGAAACCAAAGTCGACAAAGAGAATGCCGTGCTTTCTGTCGGCCTGCTGATGAACCGTATCCGCCCGCAGGAAGAAGAGAAAAAAGCCGCGACGCGTACCATGAAAAAGCTGCTGATCACCACCTTCCAGAACAGCACGTACGTGTTTACGGAAGATGAAATTGACGTGGATGCCACCATCAAAACGCTGAAAGCGCTGTAAGTTTTTATCGTTTCCAAACCGGTGCGCATTCGCTGCACCGGTTCTGTTTTATCCCTTCTAGTACGTCACTGTTACCGTCACGGTATCGCTGTAAGAACCTGCGGGCTGGTTGGCTTGCGTCAAATTCACGGACGCTGTATACGGGAATGACTGCGAAGTACCGGTTCCGGTCGCGCTGCTGTTGGTTGCGGCGGTCCAGACCGTGCTGTCACCTTTGAAAATCTGGTATTGCAGATAGCTGGTAACCGAATTGGCGGTAGATGACATCTGCCGGTATGCGCCGGTGCCCGCCACGCTGCTGGTCAGGTTCACGGAATAGGCGGCGTTCAGGGTACAGCGCACGCTGATGGTGTTCGCCACGACCGTCGTCAGGCCGGAAGGCAGGGCGGCGCTGCCGAAACCGACGTTGGGAGCACTGTCGATATAGCAAAAACTGGTGACATTCAGGGTCAGATTCACATTGCCAGAAACACTCCCTGTATCCGCGAGACACAGCAATGTACCCACGGCGATGGAACACATATTCCAGGTCCAGTTAATCGGAACCGTATCGATATAGGTTCCGGCTGCCAGATTGGAAATGGCAACCGGGCGGACGTAGAGCGGCAATGTACTGTTGGGGCCGGAAAATAATCCCAACAGGCCGAGCGCGGTGCTGCTGCTCCAGGTGATAGTATCGCCCTGATTATAAACGGCACTGCAGCTGGCATCTTTACACAAACTGTACGGCAGATACTGGCCGGTGGCTGCGCTGTAAAGGCGTGGCTGTGTTCCGGCCGGATGCGTCGTTGTGCCTATCAGCGCCGTGATGGTATTGGTGCCGCCCACGTTGAGCAGGCCGCCGGTACAGCTTAATCCGCTGCCGCCAGAGGTGATCAGCGGAGTGGAACTGACGGCAAAAGAATTTTGTGTTCCCAATGTAATGGTGGATGCTGCTGTGGTACAACCGGCCCGGGCCACCGACGATGCCGCAAGCAGCATCACCAGCAACACGCCGTGGCGTATCTGCCGCCAAAAAATTCTCATGATTTATCTCCTGCGCCTGTACCCGCTGTCGTGTCCGGACATGCCAGCGGGCCAATCTGCTCAATGCTCTGATGTTTAGGATCCAGATCGAAACCGATCCGGCATACCGAATGATCTTCCTGCTGAATATTCAGCACGTTGTGTTCCTGCAAATGGGAGAAGTACACCAGCCCGTCATAGCCAGTTACGGTGGTTTGCTGAGAGTTTTGTTCCGTTACCAGCGTCCCGAGTTTCAGTGGTTGCCCGGCTTTGTCGTGGAGGGTGATATTGGCGGAAAGGACTTTTTCCACGCTAAATTTCACTATTACGCCACTGCCTTGCTTCACGGCAATCCGGTCATTGACGTTATTGGCGACGACGTCTGCCGGGAGCGGAAGCGTATCGATTTCCACTTTGGCGGGATAATACGAGCTGACGGTTGGGATCAGGAGATGTCCGTTGCTGTCTGTTTTGCCCATTTTCTGGTTCTCGAACAACACCGGCACGTCGGCGTAATGGCCGGTATCCACCACGATAAAGGCGTCATTAATTTTGTCTGACAGGAACCAGTCGTTAGCCATAAACACCACGGAACCACTCAGATCCGCCCAGTTGGTGTAATCGCCCTGATTGCCGTAAAAGCCGCCCTGAACCGTGGCGTAATGGGATTTCCAGGTGGCATCGGCCTGCTGATAGGGGTTATTGCCGCCACTGTAAGCCAGATTCCAGCCCAGACCCCCGTCGGTCGGCGTCGCTTTGCTGGCGCCAATTTGCTCCTGATAATTTCCTGAACTGTCACGCTGCACGCCTGCATTCATATTGATATTGGTGCCGATCGGGATAATGAACTGAAGTTGTGCGCTGTAGCCGTTATCGCCCAGCGTTTTGTTGAGCGATAAAAACATGCTGCTCTGGCCCCACAGCGAGCGGCTGTAAGAGAAGTTCACCAGCCGGGTATGGGAATTGTCATAGGCTTCGACGTCGTAATACCCGATGCCCATGGTGCCGTTTGACGAGCCAAAGGGCGAGGTGCTGAACGTCACCTGATCCGCCTGACGGCTTAACCTCGTGTTGCTGGTGTAAGACGTAATATCCTGATAACCCACCGTGCGTTTTGAGCGCAGGGCGGACAAACTGAAAATATTGGAATAGTACGAATAGCCGAGGGTGTACTGGCTGCCGTCTTTTTTGTCGGTCGCGCTCACGCCCAGCGGATTGCTGATTTCTCCGCTGGCATTGGGAATACCCGGGTTCGCGCCGTTCGGGTAAGTACTTTGGTTATCGGGAATATTACTACCATCGACCGGCGGCCGGTCGGCTTTACTCATGCTGCCTGAGACACTCAGCGTTCCCCAGGTGCCGACCGCGATATCCCCCCCTAAACCACCGAGCGTTAATCCCTGCGCGATTTCGGTATGGCCCGAAAGCGTCAGGTAATTGCTCAGGCCGTAACGGTAGATACCGCTGAAGGCCGCATCGGAATAATCACCGTTGGACAGGCCATAATTCTGACGAACCGCGCCGAGCGAGAAATCAAAGTCGCTGAGGTTTTTGCGCAGCAAGGTGTTGGAAACATAAAACGGTACGCTGGTCGAAACCTGTCGCCCGACAGCATCTGTCGTCACGATCGTGGCTTCACCGGCGCCGTTGATATACGGCACGTTGGTCAGGGTAAACGGCCCGGAGTTCAGGTTATTACTGCTGGCTTTGAAGCCATTGAGGAACAAATCCACGGTGGTCGGTACGGCGGCTGTTCCGCTGTATTGCAGCAGCGGATACGTCACCAGATCCGGACGAACCGCGAAATTACGGCTGATGCGGATACCGCCCATGCGCGCCGAATTACTCCATGTCAGGGAATCGCTGACGAAATCCCCGACCTGATAGCTGATCAGATTTTTTTCGTCGGTAAAACGCCAGAAAGTATCGTAACGCAGATAGCCATCCTGCGAGGTCTGGCCGCCGTTGGAGGACACGCTGTCAATGTTGTAGCGGTAAGTTCCGGTGTTGGTGACAATCCCCAGACTGCTGAAAAAACGCTGTTCCATCCAGGTGGCGACTGACCGTGCGCCGCCGGGCGGATCGGTGTAATACGCATCGTAGTTAAACAGCAGGCCGTTGCTGCTTTCCGATGGTGTGTAGTTCATCAGCGGATCGCCGCTGACGTTCTGATTTGGCAGCCACGCATCCGGCACCTGTAAAATCAGCTGCTGTGTTCCCGAGTCATAACGGGCTTTCACGTCCGGCAACTCGCCGACGTTAATCAGCCCCGTCTGACCGTTAATGTGAACGTGATTTTTCGCCAGCACCCCGGCTTCGACAAAGTACGCATTATTGCGATAGGTAACAGGCACCACCTGATTATCCGTCTGGCCGTTCACCACGACAGACAGATAAAACATGGCATCCGTCACCACCGGCGCCGCACGCGGGGCGTCCGGCAGCGATGAATATTCCTGCGCCTGCACGGCAAACGTGGTCAGGCATAACAGGCACAGGCTTCCCCGGAAATACAGCTTAGGCTGATAACCCGAACGGGGAAGAGGTCTGATTGGCATCCGTTGCGGCTCCTGCTGTTACTGGCCGCGGGAAATGACAATCGGTTTGGTATTATCGGCAATCTGCGCATTAAGCTGCTCGCCGGGCGTGACGCCCGCAGGCAACGGCCAGCGCATCTGTTGCCCCGGTAACACGTAGCCCATAAAGCCGCCGACCATGGTTTTTACACCCTGCTTCTGATTGCCGTTCGCTGACCAGAATACGTTGCTCAGACGCGCATGGACGATGCCAGTATTGCGCACCTGCAAATAGGTTTTACCGCCGTCAGAAACCGTGCGCCACGACAGTACCGGGCGCGACGCCGTGGACGGATCGCGTTTCATATCCGGGCGATCGTTAGTCCACAGACTGCCGCCATCCATAAACAGCGGAAGCAGATAACGCATCTGCAATTGCAGCCCGACCACCGCCTTATCTTTCCCCTGGCCGGCGTTATTCAACGGGGACGGGATCTCATCAATAATGATGCGGTAGGCCTGTTCAGTATTCACCGGCACCGGCGTGTTGCGGATCAGTCTGATCAGCTGGCGCTGACCCGGAGGCACCGTCGCAAAAGGCGGGCTGGCGACCACGTTGGTTTGATCCGCGTATCGCTCGTTAAAATTCTCCTGCTTCCAGGCCAGCACGCGCACCTGTAAAGACACCGGTTCAGCGCCACGGTTCTCCAGCCACAGGGCCGATCCGTTCTGATCGGCTTCAATAATCTGGTAGACCGGCCAGACAAGCACGGAACTGGCAGCCTGCGCGGCGGGCGGTAACAGCAGGGCGCAGGCCAGCGCAGTGGTTGAAATAATGCGGGAAAAATTCGTGCGTAAAAACAGTGTATTCATATTCCATATCCTGATGATTCAATAAGTTAACGTTACGGTGACGGTATCGGTATAAGTCCCGGCAGAAGGCAGGGTGGTCACAGCGTATAAACGTGCATAAACCGGGTAGGTTTGTGTGGTCGCAGGAAAACTGGCCACGGATTTAACCAGTGCGCCGTTGCCCCAGACCTGACTGCGGGCGGCATCCTGAAAAAGCTGATAGCCCAGTTGCTCTGTGCTGGTGGTGTTTTGCAGAAAGCGGCGCGTCGCGCTGCCGCCGTGAGTGCCGTAATCCATGGCGATACTGACGGAGGTTCCCGGCGTACAGGTCACCACCACGGATCCGGCACCGGCAACGCTGGTGGTGTCGACGTTGGCGGGGATGGAGGACATGGATCCGAAGTTGATGGTGCCGAGGTTGGTGGTCGGGCTGGAAAACGAGCTGCCAAAAGCGCAGCCATTGGTGAGGGTGGCGGTGACGGTAAATGCTGCCGTGGCGGTTGCGGCCCGCGCTGCGCTGCAAAACATCAGCGGCAGCAGAATCAGCGGAGCAAGCAGACGGCCAGGCATAACAGCCTCTACCAGGACACGGTGACGTTCACCGTGTCCTGATAAACACCGGCGGCCGGTGTGCTTTGAGCCGGAACGCGGCCATAGACCGTCGCCCACTGATCGGCACCGTTGCCGGTATTGCTCACGCCGGTGGTGTTATCCCAGACTGTCGTGCGCGCCGCTGTGGTATAGAGATTATATTGCAGGGATACCGCGCTGTTGGTGGTGTTGACCATTCTGCGGGCTGTCACCACGCCGCTGCTGCCGCCATCCATAACAATTTTGTAGGCCAGTCCGTTCACGCATTTCACGCGAATCGAGCCCGCCAGCTGAGCGCTGGTGGCATTAATCGCGCTGGTCAGCGAAGCATAATTGCCAAAATTCAGCGTACCAAAACTGGTACTTCCGGACGTCGTGGTTCCCGCCTCGCAGGCGGGCAACAACGTGGCGCTGACGCCGATTGTTGCCGCCTGACTTAAGGGAATGCTGAACGGCATCGACACCAGCAGGATAGCTGGCAAGAGCAGCAGTACCTTGATGTCCATGGTTTTCCTTCCTTGAATC
>Ga0153981_1000040_pt1 | contig 38889 bp, 34 predicted proteins | sample TSGA065MetaG_FD_104714 | JGI IMG/M metagenome (GOLD analysis project Ga0153981, IMG submission 104714) | Attine ant fungus gardens microbial communities from Georgia, USA - TSGA065 MetaG | ecosystem: Host-associated > Fungi > Mycelium > Unclassified | place: USA: Georgia, Magnolia Springs State...
GAAGATACACCATGATTTTGCCGCCGGTCGCACCCAGTTCACGCACACGCCGCGCATCAACGTTCGCCACTAACCGCGACAGACGGTAGCCTTCCGGTGAATTATCCCAGCCTGATGCATCAAGGCCAATCAGCAGGGCGGTGTCGCGGGCAATAATACCGTTGTCCACCAGCTGTGGCACGGCGCAGACCGGATCGACGAGAACACAGGACGCTTTACTGGCGAGATATTGGGTGATATCGGCTTTAATCAGCCCGAGCTCGTGTTCTGAAATGGCAGATTGTTGTTGCGGATCGCTGGCGAGCAGGCTGCGCATGGCACCGCGCTGGTCACAGGCGATCACCAGCATTGCGCCATTTTTGCCACAAATCTGCTGATAGCTGCGTAATTCTGAAGTAGACATTTTTGACATGGAACTCTCCTTTGCGTGAAATTTATTACAGATGAAAAAATCTCGATTACACTGGACGTTCTGTCTTTTCCCCCTGACGAAAAGGGGCGGAAAATCGCGTAACACGCCGTTTTACAAGGGTTGAAGCCCGATCCGGCACATTGCATTTTTACAGGTGTTGCGCAATAATCCCTCAATCGACGATTTGAGTGTAATTCATTACTGAAAGGAATTTCAAGCTGAAAGAGCCAATTTTGCAAGATATTGCAGCAACGCGTGCCATGATGCACCTGGTGGCCAAGCTGCATTACGAGTCTGATATGTCTCAGGTGGAGATTGCACGCAAGCTGGATGTGTCGACGGCAACCATCTCCCGGCTGCTGAATAAAGCCCGTGCGGCGGGGATTGTGCGCATTGAAGTAGTGGGATTATCTTCTCCTGAAGACATGACTTCAGACCTGATAAAACGTCTCGGACTGAAACATGCCTATGTTGTGGATGCGCCGCCGGGTAATGTGCTCGGCGCGCTGGCGACGCCGCTGGCTTCTCTTTTACAGGAAGCCGGTTTGGGTGCGGGATCGGTGTTGGGTATCGGCTGGGGCAGGGCGGTGCGCGAGGTGACGCTGGCCGGTATGCCGCGTCTGCCAGGCATTATGACCGTGGCGCTCAATGGCGGAATGCAGCAGTCTGCGCCGCATTTTCAGATCACCGAGTTCGTGCGTCGCGCGGCAGAACAGATGGAAGGCACGCCGTATTTTCTGCATGCGCCTTATATTTCTTCGGCAGAATTGCGTGATGCATTTCTCGCCGACCCGAGCGTGAAAGAAATTATTTCGCTGTGGGACCGCCTCGATGCAGCGATTGTCGGCGTGGGACTGACGCATACACCAAAACCGAGCGAATCCACCACCGCCACGCCGGGCGAACAGGCGCTCAGCGACGCGGCGGGCGATGTGCTGCGCCATTACTTCACTGAGTCCGGCGAGTTATTGCACTGGGAAGGCGAGGAGCGAATGATTGCGGCTTCGGTCGAACAACTGCGAAAAACGCCGCTGACCATTGGCGTGGCTGCCACGCCGGAAAAGGCCGCCGGGATTATCGGTGCAGTACGTTCGGGTATGATTAATTCGCTGGTCACCGACGTGAATACCGCGCAGGCTATTCTGGATAAACTGCCGGTGGCGTGACGGCCTGATTTTCAATAGAAGTTTTCAAAAAAGCGCAAAAGAAAAAGGCATTCCCTGGCGGGAATGCCTTTTTCTTTTGCGTCTTTCCTGTCAAAAAAATCTGAACAAGTTGCCAAATTCTTTCCGCTATCTGCTTTTCATCCCCTGCCTTATTGTTAATTCCAGCAGCACAACAGCACAACGTTAAATACAAACACGTCCCCCAACAATGCTCCCTGCGAGGAAATGAAAATGTCTAAATTCGATCTGCTCGACCCACAGAACTCCACTCTGATTTTCATCGACCATCAGCCACAGATGTCATTCGGCGTTGCGAATATCGATCGCCAGCAGCTTAAAAATAATACTGTCGCTCTCGCCAAAGCGGGCAAAGTTTTTAACGTGCCGGTGATTTACACCTCGGTCGAAACGGAAAGCTTCAGCGGCTATATCTGGCCTGAGTTACTGGCGGTACATCCGGAGGTGAAACCGATTGAACGTACCTCGATGAACTCATGGGAAGATGCAGCCTTCGTGAAAGCAGTGGAAGCAACAGGACGCAAAAAACTGATTATCTCTGCACTGTGGACCGAAGTATGTCTGACGTTCCCGGCGCTGATGGCGCTGAAAGAGGGCTATGAAGTGTATGTGGTGACCGACACCTCCGGCGGCACCAGCGTAGATGCGCACGAACGTTCTATCGACCGTATGGTGCAGGCTGGCGCAGTGCCGGTGACCTGGCAGCAAGTGTTACTGGAATATCAGCGCGACTGGTCACGTAAAGAGACTTACGACGCGGTGATGGATCTCGTGCGTGAACACAGCGGTGCATACGGCATGGGCGTCGATTATGCCTACACCATGGTGCATAAAGCCCCGCAGCGTAAGGCATGATAGCCGAAATTATAGCCCGGTTATTCCGGGCTATAAACGGTATTTATCCCCTCGAAATCCTGTAAATTCTCCCGCCACCACATTGCAGCGTTGCCGGTGGCGTTTTCGTTCCAGGCCATAAAAGCCTGATCGCGGCGCGTCTGGGTATCAAGACGGCGCTCCACCAGCGCTCCGCTTTCAAGGTGAGGTGCAGCCAGATAACGGGGCAGATAGCCGCAACCCAGCCCGGCGATTTGGGCATGAACTTTGGCATTAAAGTCATGAACGCTGATCATCTTCTGCTCATCAAGTACGCGCAAATCCGCGCCTGTGCTGTGGCGGGACGTATCGTGAACCACTACCGCGCGGTACTGGCGGATTTGCTCGCGCACCAGCGGCTCCGGCATCGAGGCGAGCGGGTGATGCGGGGCAACGGCAAACACATATTCCAGCCAGCCGATAGGGCGATATTCAATGCCGCTGCGCGTGAGTGGCTCCTGAACTGCACCGAACAGGATATCGGCTTCGCCATAACTGAGCGCTTCCCAGCAACCGGCGAGCACGTCGTGGCGGAATAACAGCTGAGTATGCTGATGCTCAGCGTAAAACCGCTCGATCAGCGGCGTAAGCAGCGCGAAGGGCACGGAAGCATCAAGGCTGATAGTCAGTTTGCTCTCCCAGCCGCTTTCAACATACTGCGCCTGTTGCTCCAGCTCACTGACGGCACGCAGCAGCACGCGGCCTTTATCCAGCATCAGACGACCGGTGGGGGTGAAGGTGGCGCGATGGCCTGAGCGATCCAGCAGTTTGATATTGAGATCGCTTTCCATTTTCTGCACGGTGTAACTCAGTGCGGAAGCCGTTTTAAACAGTCTGGCAGCCGCTGCGGCAAAGGTGCCGTGACGGTCTAACGCGTCAAGGATCAGCAGCGCTTCAAGGCTTAATCGCATTTATTTTCCCACCCAATAATGGTTGAACGCCGGACAATCATTTCCGGTAGCAATGGCTGCTCCATTTCGTCTTGTTTACAGTTATAACGCAACAAATAGTTAACCAGAGGTTGATGACTGTATGCATTACCAGTATGATTCGCCTGTTTTTTATACGGCATTTTTATTGTTAAAGTTAGCAGAGAAAACAGGTCAGCCAATTTGTGGAATCCCGAAAAAGCGCTTTTTACCGAGCTCTATCAGTATCCTGAACATCTTCGTCATACCTTAGAAAATTTACCCGGCAGCAGCGGTGTCTATATTTTTTACGGCGACGATAACGCCTTTCCGCTGTATATCGGTAAAAGCGTGAATATCCGCAGCCGCGTGATGTCGCACTTTCGCAATCCTGCTGAAGCCAAACTTCTGCATATGACCCGCGATATCGAACACATCGAAACAACCGGTGAGATCGGAGCATTGTTGCTGGAATCTGACCTGATCAAAACCCGGCGTCCGTTGTTTAACAAACGCCTGCGCACCGCCCGCAAGCTGTGTTCCATCCGGCTTCAGGGATTAAGTGCGCAAATTGTCTTTAGTGATGACGTGGATTTTTCTCACAGCGAAGATCTGTTTGGCCTGTTTAAAACGAAAATGTCGGCAATCGAGAAAATCCGCGATATCGCCGATCAGGAAAAGCTGTGTTACGGCGCGCTGGGGCTGGAAAAACTGACGAAAAACCGCGCTTGTTTCCGCTTTTCACTGGGCAAATGCGCGGGCGTTTGTTGTGGTAAAGAAACGCCTGAGGCGCATCAGGAACGTCTCAGAAATGCGCTCAGTACCCTGAAAATCCGCAGCTGGCCATATCCTGGTCGGATCGCTATCGTCGAAGAAGCCAGCGGCCAGACGGATTATCACGTCATCAATCACTGGTTCTATCTGGGCACGGTCAAAACGCTGGAGGCTGCGAAAGCCTTTGATATCGCTGTACCGCACTTTGACCGCGACAGTTATAAAATTCTCTGCAGGCCGATGTTCGAGACGGACAGTTCGAAAGTGATTTTGCTGGACTGACTGCAATAAAAAAGGCTGCCAACCGGCAGCCTTTCAGTGCATTGCGCAGTGATGCAATGCCCGCGAATTAACGCATGGTCACAAACTCTTCCGCACCGGTCGGGTGGATAGCGACGGTGTTGTCGAAGTCTTTCTTGGTTGCGCCCATTTTGAGTGCGACCGCGAAGCCCTGCAACATTTCGTCCATGCCGTAGCCGATACCGTGAATGCCGACGATTTTCTCTTCCTTACCGACGCATACCAGTTTCATGCGGCACGGCTGACGGTGCTGCGTGACAGCGGTGTACATCGCGGTAAATGCGGATTTGTACACTTTTACGTTGTCTTCGCCGAACTGCTCTTTCGCCTGCGGTTCAGTCAGGCCGACGGTGCCGATTGGCGGGTGGCTGAACACGACGGTGGCGATGTTGCTGTAATCCAGATGTTCTTCCGGTTTGTTGTTGAACAGGCGCTCGGAAAGACGACGGCCTGCTGCAACGGCCACGGGTGTCAGTTCAACCGCACCGGTGTTATCGCCCACTGCATAAATACCTTTTACGCTGGTATTCTGGAACTTATCGACGACGATATACCCTTTTTCGTTGGTTTTCACGCCGGTCGCTTTCAGGTTGAAATTGTCGGTTTCCGGTTCGCGGCCAATCGCCCAGACCAGGCTGTCGACTTCAAATTCTTGACCGTTTTCCAGTTTCAGCGTCAGGCTGCCGTCGGCATTTTTTACCACTTCTTTCGGAATGGATTCTTTATGCAGCGCCGGGCCTTCGGTTTCCATCACTTCCACCAGCGTTTCGACAATCAGCGGATCGAAAGTACGCAGCGGCGCGTGTTTACGCACGAACAGGTGCGTTTCAGCACCCAGCGCGTTCATCACACCGGCGATTTCTACCGCGATGTAACCTGCGCCAACCACGGCAACGCGTTTTGGCATTTCTGTCAGATCAAAGAAACCGTCTGAATCGATGCCATATTCCGCACCCGGAATATGGGGGTGGCTCGGACGACCGCCGGTGGCGATCAGGATGTGATCCGCCGTGATCTTCTCGCCGTTCACTTCAACGGTGTGATCGTCAACAAAGCGTGCGAAGCCCTTGATCACGTCCACTTTATTTTTACCCAGTACGTTGTCGTACGAGGTATGAATGCGGTCAATGTAAGCGGTACGGTTGGCGACCAGCGTTTTCCAGTTGAAACTGTTTACGGTGGTATCAAAGCCATAGTCCGGGCCGTAGTTGCGGATCGCTTCAGCGATTTGTGCAGCGTGCCACATCACTTTTTTCGGGACACAACCCACGTTGACGCACGTGCCGCCCAGCTCTTTAGCTTCGATCAGCGCACATTTTTTCCCATACATGGCTGCACGGTTGATTGATGCGATACCGCCGCTGCCGCCGCCAATTGCCAGATAGTCATAATGTTTGGTCATCGGATTTTCCATGAGTTGTCAAAAATGAAGAACGCCATACCGGCGTCGCTAATCTTAAAAATTGCTTGTGAGTTTAGCGCGTGAATGCGTTTTGTCGCAAAGTTTGGATCGATGGCTGCAATAGGTTTGATAGCTGAGACCTTAGAAAAAGGTCTCAGCGAGGGGGAAATCTTTACTTACTCAGGGACAACCCAGTTAACCGTGGTGTGACCGGTGCCGGAAGGAACCAGCACTTTCAGCAGCCACGGCAGCACGTTATTCATCTGCTGCTCGAGTTTCCACGGCGGGTTAATCACGATCATGCCGGAAGCCGTCATGCCGCGCTGATCGCTGTCCGGACGCACGCCCAGCTCGATTTGCAGAATGCGGCGGATGCCGGTGGCTTCGAGATCACGCAGCATTTTTTTGATTTGCTGGCGCATCACCACCGGATACCACAGCGCGTAAGTGCCGGTGGCAAAACGCTTGTAGCCTTCCTGAATGCCTTTTACCACGTCCTGATAATCGGTTTTCATTTCGTACGGCGGGTCCATCAGGATCAGCCCGCGGCGTGACGGCGGCGGTAACTGAGCTTTCAGCTGCTGATAACCGTCGGCACGCGCAACGCGGGTACGGTCATCTTTCTGGAATTCACTGCGCAGCAGCGGGAAATCGCTCGGGTGCAGTTCGGTCAGGTGCAGTTTGTCATCTTCACGCAACAGCTGACGGGCAATCAGCGGCGAACCCGGGTAATAACGCAGGTTTTCATTGCGGTTGAAGTGATTGACGACAGACATATACGCCGCCAGTTCTTCAGGAATATCATCACGTTGCCAGATGCGCGCGATACCTTCCAGATATTCGCCGGTACGTTCGGCGTGTTCGCCACTCAGCTGATAGCGCCCGGCACCCGCGTGGGTATCGAGATAAAGGAAGGGTTTTTCTTTTTCTTTCAGAGATTCAATGATCAGGCTCTGAACGGTGTGTTTAAGGACGTCGGCATGGTTGCCGGCGTGAAAACTGTGGCGGTAACTCAACATAACTTTATCATTCCGGAGTGGCGTATTGCGGACAGTATAAACATTCGGCCTTCAAGTTGCCCGTAAAACGCCGCCATCTTACTTCCCGACCCAGCTGTTCTTAATTTTGAACATGTCTGCGCGGTTAAAACTGATGGAGTAATTGAAGGCTTTGCCGTCCTCCAGCTTGGTGACGCCGGAGACTTTCAGCATCGGGCTACCGGTTTCAATGTTCAGCAATGCGCAGAGCGTTTCGTCGAACAGCGCGGCCTCGATCACCGAATTATAGAATTTAATTTTCCGGCCCGTTTTGTTTTCAATATATTCATATAAAGACGCTTCCTGTAAAACGGCTTCTGGAATTGACGTTATGACAGCGCAGGGAATATACGAGTCTTCAATCAGCACCGGGATATTATCAACCAGCCGGATACGGCGGATATAATGAACGTCGTCATCCGGATGAATATCCAGCTGAGCGGCGATATATTCTCCCGCAGCGATTTTGTTCAACGTAATCAGCTTGCTGGAGACTTTAACCTGATTTTTAAATTCACGCGAAAAACCCAGAATAGAATCGCTGGTGCCGTTATTGAGCAAATAAACGTTATCTTCAATCACTTTGGTGACGTACATGCCTTTGCCGTGGATGCGCTCGATGAAGCCTTCCTGTTCAAGCATATGCATCGCTTTTTGCAGGGTGACGCGCGTGACGTCGTAGTGCGCCGCTAATTCCCGCTCAGAAGGGATTTTATCCCCGACACGATATTCTTTATTGAGGATCGCCTGTTTCAGGCTGTTTTTAATATCAATGTAACGGGCGGCCATGGCGTAACGCCTTCTTGCAGCGGTTTATTTTCGGGCAGTATAAACAGAACACGCAGAGGTGTCATCCGGGCGCGCCGCCGTGAAAAATGCGCGGCGCGCTGAGGGGCTAACGGAGTTTTATCAGCGCCGGAGCCGGTTGCTCAAAGGCGCGATGCAGAATTTCCATGGTGGTCATGACGTCCTGCTGCGAAATATAAGGCGGTTTTCTATGCACCAGCGTGGCGTAAACCGCGTCGTAAACGCGGCCATAATCGCCGGTACCGGCATTGACTTTTTCAGTGATAATTTCACCGCGCTGATTCTGATATTTCAGCAAGCCGAATTCTGACTCCTGCCCGAAATGAGGGCTGCCCGGCATTATTCCGGCTTTAAGACAGGTTTCCTGCTGGTCGATATTCAGTTTGATAAATGACCCGTTTTCACCGTTAACAATGAATTTCGGATAAGGCTGCATGACCAGATGGCTGCATTTCACGATCGCTTTGATATCGCCGTAATAAAGTTGCAATTCAAACGTATCGTCAGGGTTATTTTTATTCCTGACAGAGCGGATATCGTAATGCACGAATTCCGGTCGGCCGAACAGGCTGACGACCTGATCGATAAGATGCACGCCCAACCCGTAAAATGCGCCATCGGTGAAATCACCGGGTGCGTCAGGCGCATCGGGACGGAAATAGTCGAAGTGGCTTTCGAACTCGACAATTTTCCCAAGCACGCCGCTGTCGATCACTTTTTTAGCGGCTAAAAAACAGCTGTCAAAACGGCGATTCTGGAATGGCGTGACTGTGAGACCCTTTTCTGCGGCCAGGGCAAACAACGCCTGCGCTTCAGCCAGCGTGCGGGTAAACGGTTTTTCGACGATGACGTTTTTCCCGTGCTCCAGACACTGACGGGCGAAATTGTAGTGCGTTTCCGGCGGCGTACACAGCGTCACCAGCCGGATGCTTTCATCGAGCAGAATGTCGTTCAGGCTGTCGGTGAAATGAATGCCCTGATATTCTCTTTCGGCTTCCAGCGCCGGGCGGCGGGTCACATCGAAAATCGTTTTTACGCGAAACGTGTCGCGGCGCTGAAAAACGTAGGGCAAGTGATAACGCGTAGCGCTTTTGCCGAATCCTATAAATGCACTGTTTATCGTCATGATAATAGACTCCCTGTATGAAGGTTTATGCACTGACCTGTGCCACTTTTGCCGGGATTTCGGCTGTTTCAGCCGCCAGTTGTTTCTTTTCCAGCAAACGGAAGAAGGGATAATAAATGATTGTCGAAATAATAATCATGACGCCTGACCAGATTGCCGCGGGAATATTTCCGCCAGTGGCAAAATAGGCATTCAGAAACGGCGGCATGGTCCAGGGGATCTGTAATACCGGGCGGCCAATAATATTAAATTCCATCAGGAAATAAGACATCGTACACAGCAGCATCGGCGTGACAATTAACGGCAACATCATCAGCGGATTGAAAACCATCGGCACGCCGAATATCACCGGCTCATTAATACAAAACAGGGACGGCGCAAAAGACATGCGGCCCAGCGATTTATAATAACGACTTTTCGACATCATCATCGCCAGCACCAAACCCATGGTCGCGCCGGAGCCGCCGGTACAAATGAAGAAGTTATAAAATCCTTCGGCAAAGATATGCGGGATCGGCTGATGGCTCAGATAAGCCTGCGTATTTTCGACAATGAATTTCAGGAAGATTGGCGCGGTAATACCGGATAACACGTTGGTGCCGTGTATTCCGCAACACCAAAGCAGCGAAATCAGAAACACCAGAATTAACATCCCCGGCAATGTCCCCAGGCCAATCACCAGCGGGCTGAGGACCATCGTGAAGAACGCGTTGATATCAAAGTGCAAAATCACCCTGACGAACCAGACCAGTGCCAGGCAGACAAACGCCGGGATCACGCTGACGAAAGACTGCAACACCGCAGGCGGCACACTTTCCGGTAGCCGGATATAGATTTTATGCTCAATGAAAAAGCGGATGATATATACCGTCAGTACCGACAAAATAATGGCGGAAAATAACCCCGACGCGCCGAGGTTATCGACGTTCAGCAGGTAATTATCATCGAGCTGCGCCATCAGAAAAACGGCGACGGTAATACCGCTGCACGTCAGCCCGTCGAGTTTGTAATGTTTTGCCAGGTTGTAACTGATGCCGATTGCGGAGATCAAACCAATAATGCCGAATGTGACGATAACCGGTACATTCAGCGCCGTACCAAAGGTGCCGAGATATTCCGTCCAGCCGGGAATAGGCAGGTTGGCGATAATTAAAAATACGCTACCGGAAATAATAAACGGCAATGTCAGCGTGATGCCGTTTCTGACGGCGACCAGAATCACGTTTTCCCCGACTTTCACCAGACAGGGCACCACGCGGGATTCTAAAAACTTCATCATGATATTTTCCCCCCCTTGCCAGATTTGTACTGAGGCAGGAAAGGCCGGTTTACGGCCAGATATTCATCGAGAATTTTCCCGGCAATATCCACGGACGGGATCAGCGGATGCACCGACAGCGCCATTAATGCGGTGGAATAATCGCCGGTGACAGCGGCTTCAACGGTGAGTTCTTCAAACGCTTTAACGCTCTGGATCAGCCCGCGAACTTTCACCGGCAGGCGGCCATAAGCCAGCGGATGCGCGCCCTGACGGTCAATCATGGCATTGGTTTCCACCACGCTTTCATCGTCCAGATCGCGCGTTGCGCCCCGGTTTGGCGTATTCACGACGTGGATTTCTTTTTTATCGTTATAAATTGAGCTGATGATGGAACAGGCCGTTTCCGAGTAATACGCGCCGCCGCGGCTTTCCAGCTCTTTCGGTTTGGACTCAAGCTGAGGATTTTTATAAATTTCAAAGAGTTTTCGTTCTATTTCTCGGGTTTGCTCGCCGCGTGTACCGTGCGCTTTACAGTCCTGAAGGCTGTGTTCGACCATTTCCCGGCTGAGATAAAAGTATTTCAGGTACGAGAGCGGAAACAAGCCGAGCGCACGGATAAAATCAGGCGGTAAGCCAATGTCCGGAGCATTTTTTAACGAGCTGCCGCCCGCGCTTTTCGCCAGCGTTTCAATAAATCCGGCGGTGACGTCCTGACCTTTTACCGCAATCTGATCGGCAAAAATCAGGTGGTTCAGCCCCATCACTCTGGCGTAAACGTCGCGGCGCTCAACGCCGTAAACGCCTGCAATCTCCATCATCATGTTGTTTGCGCCGCTGCAGATGCCCAGCGTTTTTATTGGGGAATATTTTTCGATGGCTTCCGTGACAATTCCGGCGGGATTGGTGAAGTTGATCAGCCACGCCTCCGGGCAAAGCCTTTCCATATCACGGCATAAATCCAGCAGGACGGGAATGGTGCGCTGCGCTTTCATAAAGCCGCCCGCGCCGGTGGTCTCCTGCCCGAGAACGCCGTATTTCAGTGGAATGGCTTCATCGTGAATGCGTGCTTCCTGCTGGCCGACGCGTAACTGCGTGGTGACGAAATCCGCGTCAAACAATGCTTCGTTGCGGTTGGTAGTGAGGTGAACCGTCATCGGTAATCCTGATTTCTTCACCATGCGCTTTGCCAGTTCCCCGACAATTTTCAGCTTCTCCGCGCCCGCGTCGATATCCACCAGATAGTAATCGGTGACCGGCAATTCATCGTACCGGCGGATAAAACCTTCAATCAGTTCCGGCGTGTAACTCGATCCGCCGCCCAGCGTGACAATCTTGAGTTTTTTCATTTTCGTTTCTGTCCATGATGTGATTTTTCGAGAGAGCTTAACTGGCATATGCCAGATGAAAAATAACACGATTAACCCTGCTGTAAATAAGGTTTACCTGACGGGCAGAACTCATGATGAAAAATGCGAGGCGGATCCAAATTGAGAGTGATGTTTGAGATGTGAGTTATTGATGCGGTTAATAACTTCTTCTGAGCCGACGAATTTTCCCGGCCCATTGATTTCGCCGCAACTTGACCGCATGTTAGAAGTTACGTCATCTTTAAGACGACCCGAATTCACGGCGTGGTGCGCCTCAGGCGCATCAAACCCACCCGAATTAACGAAGGACTGGCCCTATGACTGAACAGCAAAACGCGTCGAACAATCCGCTCTTAAAACCGTTCTCCCTGCCGCCTTTCTCTGCGATCAAACCCGAACATATCGTCCCTGCGATGCAATCTGCGATCGAAGAAAGCCGCCAGACGATTGAACGCGTGGTCGCTCAGGGCGCGCCTTATACCTGGGAAAATCTGTGCCAGCCGCTGGCGGAAAGCGACGACCGTCTGAGCCGTATCTGGTCGCCGGTCGGGCATCTGAACGCAGTCAAAAACAGCCCGGAACTGCGTGAAGCGTACGAGCAATGTCTGCCAATTTTATCTGAATTCAGCACCTGGACCGGGCAGCACGCCGGTTTGTATCAGGCTTATCGCGATTTAAAAGACAGCGAGCATTTCACTACGCTGTCCGTTGCGCAGAAAAAAGCGATTGATAACGCGCTGCGTGATTTCGAGTTATCCGGCATTGGTTTGCCGGTCGACAAACAGAAACGCTACGGCGAAATTTCGGCGCGTCTGTCTGAGCTGGGTTCGACGTACAGCAACAACGTGCTCGATGCCACGATGGGCTGGAGCAAGCTGATTACCGATGAGGCCGAACTGAAAGGCCTGCCGGAAAGCGCACTGGCGGCGGCGAAAGCGCTGGCCGAATCGAAAGAACAGGAAGGCTGGCTGCTGACGCTGGATATCCCGAGCTATCTGCCGGTGATTACCTATGGCGAAAACCGTGCGCTGCGTGAAGAAATGTACCGCGCGTTCGGCACCCGTGCGTCCGATCAGGGCCCGAATGCCGGTAAGTGGGACAACAGCGAAGTGATGGCAGAGATTTTGTCGCTGCGTCACGAGCTGGCTCAGCTGTTAGGTTTTGATTCCTTCGCGGATATGTCGCTGGCCACCAAAATGGCCGAAAGCCCGAAACAGGTGATTGATTTCCTGAGCGGTCTGGCGACGCGTGCCCGCCCGCAAGGCGAACGTGAACTGGCGCAGCTTCGTGCTTTTGCGAAAGAGCATTTTGGCGTGGACGAAATGGAAGCCTGGGATTTGCCGTTCTACGGCGAAAAACAGAAACAGCATCTGTTCTCCATCAATGACGAGCAACTGCGTCCGTATTTCCCTGAACAACGCGCGCTGGAAGGGCTGTTCGAAGTGGTGAAACGCATTTACGGCATCACCGCCAAAGAACGCAAAGACGTGGAAACCTGGCACAAAGACGTGCGCTTCTTCGATTTGTTCGATGAATCCGGCGATCTGCGCGGCAGTTTCTATCTCGACCTGTATGCCCGCGAACACAAGCGTGGCGGAGCCTGGATGAACGATTACGTCGGCAGTATGCGTAAAGCCGACGGCAAACTGCAAAAGCCGGTCGCGTATCTGACCTGTAACTTCAACGGCCCGGTCGGCAATAAACCGGCGCTGTTTACGCACAACGAAGTTACCACGCTGTTCCACGAATTCGGCCACGGTTTGCATCATATGCTGACCCGCATCGACACGCCAGGCGTTGCCGGGATTGCCGGTGTGCCGTGGGATGCCGTCGAACTGCCAAGCCAGTTTATGGAAAACTGGTGCTGGGAGCCGGACGCGCTGGCGTTCATCTCCGGGCATTTCGAAACCGGCGAACCGCTGCCGAAAGAGATGCTGGATAAAATGCTGGCCGCGAAAAACTATCAGGCGGCGCTGTTTATTCTGCGTCAGCTGGAATTCGGTCTGTTCGATTTCCGTATGCATGCGGAATATGACCCGGTCAAAGGCGCGCAAATCCTGCAAACCCTGGCAGAAATCAAGAAGCAGGTTGCGGTTGTGCCGTCACCGTCATGGGGACGCTTCCCGCACGCCTTCAGCCATATCTTTGCAGGCGGTTATGCGGCGGGTTACTACAGCTATCTGTGGGCGGAAGTGCTGTCTGCTGATGCCTATTCCCGCTTCGAAGAAGAAGGGATTTTCAACCGCGAAACCGGGCAGTCGTTCCTGGATAATATTCTGTCGCGCGGCGGTTCCGAAGAGCCGATGGAGTTGTTCAAACGCTTCCGCGGGCGTGAGCCGCAACTGGATGCTATGCTGCGCCATTACGGTATCAAAGGATAATTTCTGCCTGTGAGTGTGTGTTTACTCTGTGAAGAAGGCGCCGATGAAGGCGCCTTATCTGTTCTGGCGCAGCGCTGGAATCTGACGTCCGACCCGGATGCCGTGATGGCGCTGGTGCTGACGCCTGAGCGTCTGGAATTACGCAAACGCGACGAGCCAAAACTTGGTGCAATTTTTGTCGATTTCGCCGGCGGCACGATGGCGCATCGTCGTAAATTTGGCGGCGGACGCGGTGAGGCGGTGGCAAAAGCGGTCGGCATCAAAGGCAGTTATCTGCCGGATGTCGTCGATGCCACCGCAGGTCTGGGCCGCGACGCGTTTGTGCTGGCCTCTCTGGGCTGCAAAGTGCGGATGCTGGAACGCAATCCGGTGGTGGCGGCTTTGCTCGACGACGGGCTGGCGCGTGGCTATCGTGATGCGGAAATCGGCCCGTGGCTGCGTGAACGCATGACGTTGCTGCATGCTTCAAGCCTGACCGCGCTCTCTGAGCTTTCGCCAAAGCCGGAAGTGGTGTATCTCGATCCGATGTATCCGCACAAACAAAAAAGTGCGCTGGTGAAGAAAGAGATGCGCGTGTTTCAGGGGCTGGTTGGCCCGGACGAAGATGCTGACGGCCTGCTGGAACCTGCGCGCAGGTTAGCGACCAAAAGGATTGTAGTGAAACGCCCTGACTATGCGCCACCGATGGCGGACATCGCTGCGCAGGCTGCGGTTGTCACGAAAAGCCACCGGTTTGATATTTATACGCCGCTGTAAATTCCCATAAAAAAAGAGGTGCCACTGGCACCTCTTTCTCATCAACGCGCAGACGTCGCGTCTTACGCTTCTTCTTCCTCGTCACGCAATGGCACGATCAGCATGTCGATATGGACGGTGTTGATCAGCTGGCGTGCAGAGGACATCAGCTTGCTCCAGAAATCCTGGTGGTGGCCGCACAGCACTAAATCCACGCCGTATTTGTTGATGGCATCGACCAGCACCTGGGCTAAATCACCGCTGCCGCTCAGGGTTTCTGAAATCGGGTAACCGGCGTTTTGCGAAAGCTCGTTCAGCGCGTGGTGCGTTTCTTCGGAAATACGTTTCTGCATGTCGCCCAGGTTCACGTCAATCAGGCCGGTGTAGAGGTCTGAATAGTTCACATCAACGTGGATCAGGGACACCTTGGCGTTATACGGACGCGCCATGGAAACCGCTTTCTCGACTAAAACTTTGCTCTCAGGTGAGAGGTCAACAGCAATCAATATGTGTTTGTAAGCCATAAGAAAACTCCTTCCATAAGTCAGTTAAAAGCTATATCAGCATCATGCGAATGTCATGACGTCAGTATAGCGCCAAAATGGTGAGACAAATCAAGCATACAGATCCCATTTCCTAATCTGACAATCTATAGATACAAATAATATGAACACTTACAGATTCGTTTCCTACACTCAATAATGCAGGCTTCTCCTGCTTTAGCATTCTTCTGTGATAAGAAAAGAGGGCGGGCGAACGTTGCCCGGGGGTGTGAAATCGCGGAAAGGCAGGGCGAAACGTCGGGTGTGCGGCAGATTTTGAGCGGCATTGCGCGGTGTCAGTTCGCCTTGAGGGGGAATCATGATCAGTCCCGTTGCGCTGTTTTGGGCTTTATGTTTTGTGTGTGTGGTGAATATGCTGCGTTATTACTCGTCTTTGCGCGCGTTGCTGGTGGTGCTGCGGGGCTGTGATCCGTTGCTGTATCAGTACGTGGACGGCGGGGGATTCTTTACTTCCCACGGCCAGCCCGGCAAGCAGATAAGACTGGTTCGCTATATTTATGCTCAGCGCTATGTTGAACATCACGACCCTGAGTTTATCCGCCGGTGTGAAAGAGTACGCGGCCAGTTTGTCCTGACGACATGTCTGGTTGGACTGATTCTTATCAGTATGATGGCCATGTTGATCTGGTACTGACACGTCTAAAATCGTTGCGAGGAAAGGGTGAAAAAGGGAATAAAAAAAGGCGACCGGTTCTGAGAACAAGGCCGCCTTTTTTACATCCGTGCCTGAGCACGCAGGTTTATCAGATAAGCTTCAGCGCAATCCAGTACAACACGCCGGAAAGTACAATCGATACGGGCAGGGTTAAAATCCACGCCATAGCGATGTTTTTCACGGTTTTAGACTGAACACCGCCGCCATCCACAATCATGGTACCTGCAACCGCAGAGGACAACACGTGCGTGGTGGAAACCGGCATACCGGTGTAACTGGCCACACCGATAGACACCGCTGCCGTCATCTGCGCAGACAGGCCCTGAGCGTAGGTCATGCCTTTCTTACCAATCTTCTCACCGATGGTGGTCGCAACGCGCTTCCAGCCAATCATGGTACCCAGCGCCAGCGCCAGCGCGACCGCGATGATGATCCAAATCGGGGCATATTCGACAGTTTGCAGAATGTCGGTTTTCAGCTCGCCGAGGAAGCGTTTATCCGCCGCGGAAGTTTCCGGCAGTTTAGCGACTTTATCGGCAGTATCAGAAACACACATTAGCAGGCGGCGCATGTGGCTGCGTTCTTCCGGTGCCAGATCGCTGTAAGACTGAAGATTAGTCAGCAGTGTCTGCGCGCGGCCAATCGCATCAAGTGCGTGGCTGCTGTCGCAATGGAACACTTTTGTCTCATCGGCTGGTGCGATATTGACGTCCGGTGCAGGCACCAGAGGCGTCTGCGCCACAACGTGTGGCACCGCATCAACATGCTGCGAATAATACTGGCCGAGGTGCGTCACGGCGTCGCGGGTACGGGCAATGTCGTAACCGGTCGCGCTCATGTTCACCACGAAACCTGCCGGAGCCACGCCAATCAACACCAGCATGATCAGGCCGATACCTTTCTGACCATCGTTCGCACCGTGAGAGAAACTCACGCCGATTGCGGACAGAATAAGGCCAATACGGGTCCAGAATGGCGGCTTCTTCTTGCCGTCTTTCTTTTCACGTTCTGCCGGCGTCAGGTGGATACGGGCGTGTTTTTTATTCCCGCTCCAGTAGCGACGCAGCAGGAAAATCATGGTTCCCGCCATAATCATCCCGACCAGCGGTGAGACGATCAGTGAGGCGAAAATGCCAATCATTTTCGGGATGTTTAACGCATCAACCACTGACGTGTGGGTCATCAGCGCGTTAGTCAAACCCACGCCGATAATAGCGCCAATGAGGGTATGGGAGCTGGACGCCGGCAGACCAAAATACCAGGTGCCGAGGTTCCAGATGATCGCCGCCAGTAACATAGAGAACACCATGGCAAGGCCATGCGCGGAACCTACATTCAGCAACAAATCGGTTGGAAGTAAATGGACGATGGCATAGGCCACGCTCAAACCACCGAGCAGGACGCCAAAGAAGTTAAATACCCCTGCCATCACGACCGCTAATTGCGAACGCATTGCCCGGGTGTATATGACGGTTGCTACTGCGTTGGCCGTATCATGGAAACCGTTAATGGCTTCATAGAACAGAACAAACAGTAACGCGAGAATCAATAACGAACCGGTATGAATATCCAACCCGGCAAATAGATGCAGCATAATTGTTACGCCAGTTAGTGGTCATGAACGCCGCGCATTATCTGCGAGAACAGGGGGACGGGAAAAGGAAAATATGACATTTTTTTGACTAAAAACAGTTCAATATTTGGCTTTGTTTCAATTTATTTTTTATATATCAAAATCTTATTCCTCGTTTAGGCGCTGAAACATTTACTTACGACGTTCAGAAAACCACCTCTCCGGCTGGTTTAAGGGGCGTCTGTCACTTACAATCCGCGTCGCAATGCGGCTAAAGCCCATTGGCACAGGGGGAAGCCCTGTCTAAAACGTAGCTGAAATTTCCGGTAAGAGAGGCCAAAAGTGGAACAGGTTGATGTGGTAGTCATTGGTGCGGGTGCGGCAGGCATGTTCTGTGCAGCGCAGGCCGGACAGGGTGGCTGCCGGGTTCTGCTGCTGGATAATGGCAAAAAAACCGGACGAAAAATTCTGATGTCGGGCGGCGGTCGCTGCAACTTCACCAATCTGTATGCCGAACCGGCTGCCTATCTTTCAGAAAACCCGCATTTCTGTAAATCCGCGCTGGCGCGTTACACCCAGTGGGATTTCATCGATCTGGTCAACCGCTACAACATCGCCTGGCACGAGAAAACGCTCGGCCAGCTTTTTTGCGATGATTCAGCGACACAAATTGTGGCGTTGCTGGATAAAGAATGTGAACGGGGGAATGTCGATGTGCGTCTGCGCAGCGAGATTTCAGACGTTCAGAAAACCGAAGATGGCTTTATTATCAAAGTGAATGGCTCAACTGTAAGTACTCACTCACTTGTGGTTGCCAGCGGCGGACTTTCCATGCCGGGGCTGGGCGCGTCGCCTTTCGGTTATCGTCTGGCCGAACAGTTTGGCCTGAAAGTGTTACCGACCCGCGCCGGTCTGGTGCCGTTTACGCTGCACAAGCCGCTGCTCGACCATTTGCAGACGCTTTCCGGCGTCTCCGTGCCCGCTGTGCTGACCGCGCAGGATGGCACGGTGTTCCGCGAAAGCATTCTGTTTACGCATCGCGGTATGTCCGGCCCGGCGGTTCTGCAACTTTCCAGCTTCTGGCAGCCTGGCGAGTTTGTGAGCGTTAACTTACTGCCTGATGTCGATCTGGCGGCGTTTCTCAATGCACAGCGGCAGGAACACCCGAACCAGAGCCTGAAAAATATGCTGGCGATGCAACTGCCTAAACGTCTGGTGGAATGTCTGCAAACGCTCGGGCAACTGCCGGACGTCACGCTGAAACAGCTCAACGTCCCGCAACAGGCCGAACTGGTTGAGCAATTGCAAAACTGGCAGGTTCAGCCGAACGGCACCGAAGGTTACCGCACGGCGGAAGTCACGCTAGGCGGCGTCGATACGCGCGAACTTTCCTCCAAAACCATGGCCGCGGCAAAAGTGCCGGGTCTGTATTTTATCGGCGAAGTCGTGGATGTGACCGGCTGGCTGGGCGGATACAATTTCCAGTGGGCGTGGAGCTCCGCCTGGGCGTGCGCGCAGGACCTGATTTCCCGACCGAAGGGCGCGAAATAGCCACATGACAGGGGGATTTCACCGTTTCTTCATTTTGTCCCCCCTGTTTCTGACATCCTGCGGGACGTTATCTGACATGCAGGTGAAAGAGCATCCCGATGCCGTGCGGGCGCTGGCCTGTTCGGGCGATCTCGATGAGATGGTTAATGGCGTTGTCCGCCAGTATCAGAAAAAAGAGAAAGCGGCTGGCCTTGCGATAGGCATTATCAGAAACAACGGCGAGGCCAGAACCTGGGGCTACGGCTACACTAATTCCACCCACAGCTACAGAATCGACGGGGAAACCCTGTTCGCGCTGGGTTCTGTGAGTAAAGGCGTGACCGGCGAAGTGGTGGCCGGGCTGGTCAATAAAGGCCAGTTGCGCTGGGACGATAAACTTTCCGATTTGCTGCCGAAAAATATCCCGCTGAGCGAGGATGCGAAAAACATCACGCTGTTGCAGCTGGCGACACACACGTCCGGTCTGCCGCGACAAAACATGAATAAAGACATGCTGGAGAGTTTTCTCCGCTATCTCTACACCGGCGACAATTTCTATCACGAGCTGGACAGCGATTCCGTCGTCAACGATCTGTCAGGGTTTACAAAGCCGGAGAAGCGCGAGCCGCAGTATTCCAATTTAGGCTACGCGCTGTTGGGGTATATTCTCAAACTGAAAACCGGCGAAGACATCCAGCAACTGTCTTATGATTTTATTTTCCGCTCGCTGAAGATGGATAACACCAGTTTTTATGCGACGCGCCTGAAAGACTATCCTTACCGCGCCATCGGGCATGCGGGCGATCAGCCGAAATTTATCCCGCGCGGCGAAGTGGTGCCTGACTGGCATTTCTCCAATAACATGGTGGCCGCCGCCAGCCTGTACAGCAATGTGGACGACCTGCTTAAGTACCTGCGTGCTCACATAGATGGCTCAAAAAATGGTGATCTCAACATGGCGATCAGCGACACGGAAAAAGTATATTTCCAGCGAGCTATCGAGGCGGCCAATATCGCGTGGGTGACGGATCACATCAGCCATCAGACGATTACGTATCAGGTCGGCTATATCGGCGGTTATTCCAGTTATATTGGTTTTGATAAAAAACATCAGAATGCCGTGGTGGTATTACAAAACACCTTTAACTGGAGCAATTATATTGGTCATGATCTTTTGCTGAGAATGGCGATGGCCGATGATTATCGCGGGAAGTGCCATTGATATTGTTTTCGTGAATGTGCGCGTGCTGAATAATCTGACTGATTTATGTAAATAAAAATTTTTACACATTAGAATTCAGAAGGGGGGATTGTTTCATAACAGTTTTATAGTTTCTTTCCGACAGTCTTGCGCCGAATCAGATATTTCTTTTCCGAAAATAATATAACCTGCCTGAAAATTATCACGCCCTGCGGGGACTCTCTTTTCGCAAAGGACTGTTATGTTCTCCCTGACTCGTAAAAAAAACGCATGCCTTGCCGGCTTACTGATGTTGTCCGGCGCAGCCGTTGCCGCTGATCCCGCGCCGGTTGTCACTACGGAACCTGCCGTAACGGCGGCACCTGAAAAACCGGCTGCTGTTGCTGCCGCCGAAGCTGCTCCGGCAGCGCCTGAGAAACCGGCACCTTTTGTTGCCACTGAACCTGCTCCGGTAGCATCTGAAAAACCGGCACCTGTTATTGCCACTGAACCTGTTCCGGTAGCATCTGAAAAATCCGCCCCCGCTGTTACCGAAATTCCGGCTCCGCTGACCGTTTTACCGACATCGGCAGCCACCGTTCCTGCGGCGAAAGAAGAACCGAAAGCGCCGGTAAAACCTGTGTTCAGCCTCGACAGCGAAGAGCAGAAACGGGCTTACGCCAGCGGTGTCGCGATGGCGCGTTACATTGAAGAACAGATTGAGCAGCAGAAAGCGCTGCACATCACCATGAGCAAAGACATCATGCTGGCCGGGATCGCAGACACCTTTAATAATCAGGTGAAAATGAGCGATCAGGACATTCACACGACGCTGACGGCGTTTGATGAACAGGTCAAAGTCCTGACGAAAGCAGAAATGGATAAAAAGAGTGCCGCGGATAAAGCCTTCCTGGCTGATTTCGCCAAACAAGATGGCGTGAAAAAGACCAAACAAGGTTTGCTGTACTTGGTTAAAAACAAAGGCGAGGGCAACGTACTCAAAGAGACCGATACGGTTGAAGTTGGCTATCAGGGCAAACTGGTGGATGGCACAATCGTAGACGGCCCGCAGGTTGAGAATGCCAATCAAGTCTTCCGCGTGGCGAATATGCCGCCGGTTCTGCGCGACAGCGTAAAACTGATTCGCAAAGGCGGTGAGATTCAGGTGGTAATTCCGCCTGTTGCCGTTGAAAACGCCAGTGACGCAAATCGGCCGGACGTAGTGGTGATTTACACCATTACCGTGGTGGATGTGAATAAAGCACAGTAATCCGGATGAATAAGAAAGGGCGCCCTTGTTAATACAGAGGGTGCCCTTTTTTTGTGTCAGAATTTTTTGTCAGAACAAGGCATTAGCCCTGGTGCACCGCAATATAGCGTTCAAACTTAGACGGTTTCAGCTGACTGAGATCCACCAGAACCAGCCCGTCGATGCAGTGGTTGAATTCCGGGTCGCTGCCGAAATCAATAAACTGCACGCCGCCGGTTTCGCAAAGTTCTGAATACTGCTTATACAGCGCCGGAATACTGCAACCGAGGTTTGCCAGCAGACGTTTCAGACGCTGCAAATCTTCCTGATAGTCATCACCGCAAAACTGTGCGAGCACGTCGGGCAAAGATGCCGGATAAGGGCGGCGTGACGTCGCCAGCGGCAGGGCGGGCGCGAAATACAGGCGATAAAAGGTGACCAGTAAATCGCGTGCGGCCAGCGGTAAGCCGCCGGAAATCGACACCGGGCCAAACAGGTAACGCGTTTGCGGATATTTCGCCAGATACGCGCCGATGCCGAGCCACAAATAATCCAGCCCGCGTTTGCCCCAGTACGCTGGCTGAATAAAGCTGCGTCCGAGTTCAATGCCCTGTGCGAGAATCGGGTCCATCTGATGGCCGTACTGGAACAGGCTCTGGCTGTAAATGCCGTTCAGGCCTTTGCTGGCGACCTGTTCGGCGGTCGGGATAAACCGGTAAGCGCCGACGATTTCCAGCGCCTGCGGATCCCACAACACCAGGTGATAATAATCGTCATCGTAACTGTCGAGATCGCGACGACGGCCGCTGCCTTCGCCTACGGCGCGGAACGCAATTTCGCGCAACCGCCCCAATTCGCGCAGTATCGGCACGTAATCTTCGCCGTGGCGGCGATAGAGATAAATCATTTTGCCGTCGGGTGTTTTGCCCAGCACTTCACTGGCTTCCAGCGCATGTTTCAGCACGGCGCGGTCTTCTGCGCGGGCAATCGACGTTTCGGTATGAAACAGCTCAGGCTTTCCGCTGCCAAGGCGATACACGTGTTTTCGGAAACGCGCGGCCAGATCGCCCGCCGTCATTTGTCCGTCGTGCCAGCTGGAATAAGGAATGCGCGCGCCGATTTTCAGCGTCAGGCTGTTACCGCGTTGCCCGAACATTTCATGAACCAGCAATAACGTGCTGAGCGGGCGGTAAATCATTGAGCTGAGATAAAACAGCGCGCTGTTGCTGCCGCCGATATGCACCGGAACTACCGGCGCACGGGCTTTGGCAGCAAGGCGGATAAAACCGGTATGCCATTTGCCGTCGCGCACGCCTTTCGAACTCATGCGTGACACTTCACCGGCCGGAAACACAATCAGCACGCCCTGATTCACCAGATGCTCCTGCATCAGCGTGACCTGATTGCGTCGGGTGCGATTGCCCATATTATCAACCGGGATCATCAGGCTGCCGAGCGACGTCACCAGCGACAGTATCTGGTTCGCGACCACTTTGACGTCAGGGCGTACAGACGCCACTGCGTGCAATAATGCCAGCCCGTCGAGCGTTCCGATCGGATGGTTGGCGACGATAACTACCGGCCCGTAGCTTGGGATTTGTTCCCGGTCGCGTTCCGTCAGTTCACAGCGAATATTAAAATGCTCCAGCACCTGTTCGGCCATATCAATGCCTTTCAGATGCTGATGTTGTTCGGCAAAGCGGTGGAATTCTTTTTCGCGGAACAGGGCTTTTAGGAGACGGCGTTGCCAGGAAGGGGTCTTGTGCTGCGGGTCGAGATCCTGAAACAGGGTATCCATGCTGAACATAGGATGTCCTCCGGTTGAAGTCATCTGACCATAGTCAGCCGGTGTGACAGTGATGTGTCAGTAAAATGACAGAATAACGAACCTTTCCGGCGCTGAATTATTTCCGTATAGTGCCCGCGCCGGACTATAGTGTGTAGGTAAAATCAACAACTCAGGGGAGGGAATTCGAAATGGACAAAAAACCTGTTCCTGATTTATTGCTCCCTATGTCAAAACCGACTAAAGCCATTAATAAACTCATTGCGGCTTTCCGCACGGCGTCCGCCCCTCTTGAGATAAAGGGAAAAGAGTCTGTTATTGAACTGAACCCGGTAAAGGAACAGGCAAAAGTAGTCTTAGTATTAGACGGCGCGCTGAATATTTACCGTACTGCCGATAACTTACGTTTTGTCAGAGCCGCTGCGCCAAATCTATTTGGCATGCAGGGTTCACCGTTCCGCTATAACCTTTATCAGTTCAGAAGTGAAAAAGGGGCGGTACTCGAAACGTTACCTTTTTCCCGCGCGATGGAACTTGTCAGCGAACATCAGTTGTTCAAAGAAGTCCTGCATTTCCAGACGTACCTCAGTGACTTTCAGGCCTACCGGACCAATTTGCTGATCAGCAAATCAACGTATCAGATCGTCTGCGCCTTCCTGTTTGAACTGGAATTGATGCCGCCTGAGCAACGGTTACGCACCAGCGTTTTTAATTATATTCATGAGCATACTCACCTGGCCCGTAGCGGTGTGATGAAAATTTTGTCCGATTTACGGCAGGGTGAATATATTAATATTGAGAACGGCAAGCTTATTGCGATCCTCAAAAAATTCCCTCGGGAATATTAAAACATGCAACGGTGTTGTTTAATTTACCAGACAGGCGACGCCTTCTAAATTATCCTTAGATAATTAATCGGTGTCTGGCTGGTTATTGTTACCGGCATTGATGTTCGATGACGGTGATAGTGCCGGTATTCCAGCACGATATCGTTTTTCGGTCGACAAAATCCATCCGGCTGCCCGCCAGCGTGCACATATCGGCAACCGCAGAGGCATCCCGCTGTTTCGAAAGCGGCGTACCGATGGGGTAATCAAAACTGATATTCGCCGTGACTTCATTCTGGTCAGAATTACCTTGTTTATATCCCGCACCGATCGTCACCAAAGGCACCGGCGTGTAATCCACGCCCAGCGTCACAGAGGTCGGGTCTTCCTCAAGATTGTCGGTGCCAAAAAGCGCAACCTGATTGCGGATAACAAGGTAAATAGATCGGGAGCCGGACGTTCTTCGTCATTATCGAAGTCCGCTGACGCTTTCCACGCAGACAAAGGAATAGAATAGTTTCCGCTAAGTTTTAAGAAATTCGTGCACACTTCAGAACCTAAATGGCCGGGTTCTCCATTCTCCAGAAAGGTAGCGGTTCCGGGGCTCTTAAATCGGTGTTTCAATTTGTTGCTAAAACAACCTATTGCTAATAAAGTCCAAGACTCATTTACGGCTTTGCAACATGCCAGAACCTTCTTCGTGAGACGTCGATTTCCATGCCTGCTCCCGCTTTGCCCGAAAGTTCGTCTTCAAAAACCACATTACGGATCCTCTCCATTCTGGTTTTCAACTTTGCTAACTACCTGACGATCGGCCTGCCGCTGGCGATTCTGCCTGGGTATGTCCACGATCATCTCGGTTACAGCGCGTTCTGGGCGGGGCTGGTGATCAGCTTGCAATACTTCGCGACGCTGCTGAGCCGTCCGCACGCCGGGCGTTACGCCGATAAAGTCGGGCCAAAGCGCGTGGTGATGCTCGGGCTCAGCGGCTGCCTGCTTAGCGGCGTGTTCTATTTGCTGGCGTTATGGATGGACGCGTCACCGGCGGCCAGCCTGACGCTGTTGTGCGTCGGGCGTTTACTGCTGGGCGCGGGACAAAGTTTTGCCGGAACCGGTTCGACGCTCTGGGGCATCGGCGTGGTCGGTTCGCTGCATATCGGCAAGGTGATTTCGTGGAGCGGGGTGGTGACGTATGGCGCGATGGCAATTGGCGCGCCGCTCGGTGTGGGGATTTTCAGCCTAGGCGGACTGACGCTGTTGTCGGTGTGCATTATTCTGGTAGCGCTGACGGCGTTACTGGTGGCGTGGCGTAAACCGCCGGTCGCGGGGAAACCCGTCACGCAAATTCCGTTCAGCCAGGTGCTGGGGAAAATTTTGCCCTACGGCATGATGCTCGCGCTGGCTTCCACCGGCTTTGGGGTGATCGCCACGTTTATCACCCTGTTTTACGATGCTAAAAACTGGTCCGGCGCAGCGTTCTCGCTGACATTTTTCAGTGCAGCGTTTGTCGGCATGCGGTTGCTGTTCCCGAATTGTATCAACCGCTTTGGCGGCTTACGCGTTGCACTGGCGTGCTTCGTTGTTGAAATCGTGGGGCTGATCCTGGTCTTTTTCGCACCGACGGCGCTGGTCGCCATGGGGGGCGCATTCCTGACGGGCGCAGGCTTCTCGCTGGTCTTTCCGGCGCTCGGCGTGGTGGCGGTTAAGAAATTGCCGCAGGACAATCAGGGCAGCGCGCTGGCGACCTATTCTGCGTTTCTGGATTTGTCACTGGGAATTACCGGCCCGCTGGCGGGAATGCTGATGGCGCAGGCCGGAATTGATTCGATTTACCTCGGTTCTGCGTTGCTGGTGTTTATTGCGATGGCGCTGGTTCTGCGGCGTTTACCGCGCGAAACCAGCGCCTCCGTCAGGACAGATTAAACGCCGCGGATGCGCCCCATATGCAGCGTATCCACCAGCTCGCCGTCGCGCAGGGCGTAGTACGGGCTGCGGCCTTCAATGCTAAAACCATACTTCTTGTACAGCCCGATGGCTGCCTCGTTATCGGCATACACCGTCAGTTCGACGCGTTTCACCTGCAACCATTTGTCGCAGAGTTCCAGCGCCGCTTCAAGCAACTTGCTGCCCACACCACGCCCCTGAAAGCCGGTATCCACGCCAATCCCGAAGGTCGCCACATGACGTCGCCGCCACGGTTGCTCGACCATCAGCGTGAGATTGCCGACGAGTTTGCCGTCAATGCAGGCCACCAGCGCGAATCTTCCCGGCGCAGAGTTTGCCAGACGGTCTTCCCATAGCGAGGCGGGCGGATAAGGGAGCTGGAGAGTGTCGCTGTAAACAGGAACCTGAGCGTATAGGTGCTGAAGCGCCTCTGCATCTGCGGCTTCAGCGTGACGTATGACTATTTCGCTCATGGCGACACTCCTCTTTTTATGGTTACTGTTTGAATATCCTCTACATTTATCAGGAATAGGAAAACTGTCAATCGAATGTTTGGTGAAAAAAAATGCTTTACAAGTGCGAATGATAATGATTATTATTGCCATGCGTTCCGGGGATGGCCTCACACCAAGGTCAAACGGGTCCCCATGAATGCACGACATTGCTCACATTGCTTCCAGTATTACTTAGCCAGCCGGGTGCTGGCTTTTTTTTTCCTTCCTATTTCGCGCTGTGGATGCGTTGGCTGCGTGCGCTCACCCGAATCACATACTTATGTATGCTCATCGGGATTCACTTTCTTGCCGCCTTCCCACAACACGAACTATTTCGGAAAAACTGCTTTCCTATTTCGCGCTGTGGATGCGTTGGCTACGTGCTCTCACCCGAATCACATACTTATGTATGCTCATCGGGATTCACTTTCTTGCCGCCTTCCCATAACACGAACTATTTCGAAAAAAACACATCTTTTCTCTTTTCCAAATCCTTCTCATGTCTTCTACAAATCCTTTGGATTTAATCATCTGCATTTGTTCATATTTTTTGAACAGAGGGGTGAAGTTTTTACGCTTTCTTATTCTCAGCCGTTGACTAGACTAGAGAAAACATTGAGGAGAGTTGAACATGATCTACTTACGCAAAGCACAAGAACGCGGTCACGCAAGTCACGGCTGGCTGGAAAGCTGGCATACCTTCTCTTTCGCCGATTACTACGATGCGAACTTTATGGGCTTCTCCGCGCTGCGGGTGATCAATGAAGATTTCATCGATGCGGGGCAGGGTTTTGGTAAGCATCCGCACAAAGACATGGAAATTCTGACTTACGTGCTCGAAGGCACTGTGGAACATCAGGACAGCATGGGCAATAAAGAGCAGATTCAGGCCGGTGAATTCCAGATCATGAGCGCCGGGACCGGTGTGACGCATTCCGAGTACAACGGCAACAGTGACCGTAAACTGCACCTGTATCAGATCTGGATTATTCCCAATCAAAAAGGGCTGGAACCGCGTTATGAACAACGCATGTTTGACGCGCCGCAGGGCCGCCAGCTGGTGCTCTCTCCGGACGCCCGTGACGGTTCGCTGAAAGTCTTCCAGGATATGGAATTGTCCCGCTGGGCGCTGAAAAAAGACGAACAGTCTGTTTATCAGATTCAGGCTGAACGCCGCGTGTGGATCCAGGTGGTGAAAGGCACGGTGTCCATCAATGGCCAGAAAGCCGGGCCGAGCGATGCGCTGGCGATCTGGGATGAAACGGCGCTGTCCGTTCACGCCGATGAAGACAGTGAAATTCTGCTTTTCGACCTGCCACCGGTCTGATGATTTCTGGCACTCCGCTAAAGGCGACTCCGGTCGCCTTTTTTGTTTTTGTCCCTTAGTCCTTTTCCCCGCGTTTGCATTGCTGAATCTTTCAGCTTCGTGACGGCATTCACACCCGCAACAAATCGACCGGCAATTTTTTGACCCCCTTCGCACATTGGTTTCTGTTCTATGGAAACCGGTTTCCAAAGTGATTCAAATACCCTCAGCAAGAGAAACGGGCAGAACATAAATCATCTGGGAGTGAAGCAAAAATGAAAAGAATCATGCTTTGTTGTTCGGCGGGAATGTCGACCAGTTTATTAGTTCGCAAAATGAAAGAGGTTGCTGCGCAGCGCGGCGAAGACGTGCAGATTGATGCGTTCGGGGCCAGCGAGTTTGACGAGAAATTCCGTGATTATCAGGTGGTGCTGCTCGGGCCGCAGGTGCGTTATATGCAGGCTGATTTATCCAAAAGGGCCGCAGAATTCAATATTCCGGTCGAAGTCATCAACATGATGGATTACGGCATGCAGCGCGGCGACAACGTACTCGACTTCGCCTTCGGACTGATCGCACAGGAAGGAAGCCGCGTATGAGTGGCCTTTATCAGGCGATGGTTAACGTCATCGAAAAGCACATCACGCCACTGGCCGGCAGCGTCGGTCAGCAGCGGCATGTGATCGCCATTCGTGACGGATTTATCGCGGCGTTGCCTTTTATGATTATCGGCTCGTTTATGCTGGTCTTCATTTTTCCGCCATTTTCACCGGACACCACCTGGGGTTTCGCGCGTGGCTGGCTGGATTTGTCGCTGAAATACCGCGAACAGCTGATGCTGCCGTGGTATCTGAGCATGGGGGTGATGACTTTTTTCATCTCTGTCGGTATCGGCGCGAGTCTCGGTAAACACTACAAACTCGACCCGATCATGACCGGACTGCTGGCGTTTATGGCCTTTCTGCTGGTCGCTGCGCCCTACCATGACAAACAAATTTCGACGCAATACTTCTCCGGTGAAGGCATTTTCACTGCGATCCTGACGGCGATTTACGCCGCCGAAGTCTATGCGCTGCTCAAACGTCGCAACATTACGATCCGCCTGCCAAAAGAAGTCCCGACCGGCGTGGCGCGCTCGTTTGAAATCCTGATCCCGGTCGTCGTGATTGTCGCCACGCTGCATCCGCTGAACCTGTTTATTCAGTCCGCCACGGGCATGATTATTCCTGAAGCGATTATGCATCTGCTCGCGCCGCTGGTTTCTGCGTCTGATTCCCTGCCGGCGATTCTGATTTCGGTATTTATCTGTCAGGTGCTGTGGTTCGCCGGTATTCACGGCGCGCTGATTGTCACCGGCATTATGAACCCGTTCTGGATGACCAATCTGGCGCTGAACCAGACCGCGTTACAGGCAGGCGAACCGCTGCCGCACATTTATCTGCAAGGTTTCTGGGATCACTATCTGCTGATTGGCGGCGTCGGCTCGACCCTGCCGCTGGCGATATTGCTGTTGTGCAGCAAGGCTGTGCATCTTCGCACCATTGGTAAAATGGGCGTGGTGCCGAGCTTCTTCAACATCAACGAACCCATCCTGTTTGGCACGCCGATTATCATGAATCCGGTGTTTTTCCTGCCGTTCACCTTAGTGCCGATGCTCAACGCCGTTTTCGCGTATACCGCCACCAAACTCGGCTGGGTCGCGCAAGTGGTGTCGCTCACACCCTGGACAACGCCTGCGCCAATTGGTGCGTCATGGGCCGCAAACTGGGCATTCAGTCCGGTAATTATGTGCCTGTTCTGTATGGTGTTATCAGCCATCATGTATTACCCGTTCCTGAAAGCCTATGAACGTACGTTGCTGAAACAGGAAGCGGAAAAAGCCATGGCACAAACAGCTGGCAATGCCGTGCCGGCAAACAGCTAACAATGCTCTGTAAAAGATTCACAGTTAAAACGTAAAGCTAACGGACAGCGAGGATGACAATGAAATACGCATTTCCAAAAGAATTCTGGTGGGGCAGTGCCAGTTCTGCGCCGCAGACGGAAGGTGAAACCCTGAGTCACGGTAAAAGTGCGACGGTCTGGGATCACTGGTATTCGCAGCAACCGACGCGTTTCCATAACGACGTCGGCCCGCAGGACACATCGACGTTTTATAAAAACTGGCGCGAAGATATCGCGCTGCTGAAACAGCTGAACCACAACACTTTCCGCACATCGATTTCCTGGGCGCGTTTGATCCCCAACGGACGCGGTGAAGTGAATCAGGAAGCGGTCACATTTTATAATCAGGTTATCGACGAAATGCTGGCGCAGGGCGTGCAGCCGTTTATCAATCTGTTCCACTTCGATATGCCGATGGCGATGCAGGAAATCGGCGGCTGGGAAAACCGTGATGTCGTTCAGGCTTACGCTAAATACGCCGATACGTGTTTTGAGCTGTTTGGCGATCGCGTGAAGCATTGGTTTACGTTCAACGAACCGGTCGTGCCGGTGGAAGGCGGCTATTTGTATGATTTCCACTATCCGAACGTGGTGGATTTCAAACGCGCAGCTACTGTGGCGTTTCACACCATGCTGGCGCACTCGCTGGCGGTGAAAGCCTATCGCGCCCGTAATGCAGGTGGCGAAATCGGCATCATTCTTAACCTGACGCCGTCTTATCCGCGCTCGCAAAATCCGGCAGATCTGAAAGCGGCGAATATTGCGGATCTGATGTTTAACCGCAGTTTCCTTGACCCGGCGCTGCGCGGTGAATATCCGCAGGAACAGGTAGATTTGCTGAAAAAACACGATCAGCTGCCGGCCTGTCAACCGGGTGATAAAGCGCTGCTGCAACAGGGCGTGGTGGATTTGCTCGGCATCAACTATTACCAGCCGCGCCGCATTCAGTGCCGCGACAGCATGGTCAATCCAGAAAGTCCGTTTATGCCGGAATGGTTCTTTGATAACTACGTCATGCCGGGGCGCAAAATGAACCCGCACCGTGGCTGGGAAATCTACGAGCAGGGGATCTACGATATCCTCACTAATCTGCGTGAAAACTACGGCAATCCGCGCTGTTTTATTTCTGAAAACGGCATGGGCGTTGAGCATGAACTGCGCTTCGAAAAAGACGGACGGATTGACGACGATTACCGCATCGAATTTGTCAGCGGACATCTGAAATGGCTGCACCGTGCGTTGCAGGAAGGCAGCGGCTGTCTCGGCTATCATATGTGGACATTTATTGACTGCTGGTCATGGATGAATGCCTATAAAAACCGGTATGGTTTCGTCCAGCTGGATCTGGAAACGCAGAAACGGACGGTGAAGAAAAGCGGCGAATGGTTCGCGGCGGTATCTGAAAATAACGGTTTCGATTAACACAAGGAAAGACATGGCAAACATTAACGACGTTTCGCGGCTGGCGAAGGTGTCGAAAGCGACGGTGTCCCGTGTCCTGAGTGGCAGCCGCGGTGTCAAAGAAGAAAGCCGCCTGGCCGTAATGCAGGCGGTGGAAACGCTGCAATACAAACCGAGCGTGATTGCGCAGTCGCTGTCCACGCAGTCCACCGGCTGTATCGGCGTGATTTGCGCGGCAGAAAACATCAACCAGTCCACCGGTTATCTGCACGCGCTGGAAAAAGAGTTACGGCTAAACCAGAAATATTTGCTGCTGAGATTCGCCACGGATGCGGCGGGTCTGGCGCATTCAGTTAACGAAATCGGCAGAGGATTATGTGATGCGATGATCGTTATCGGCGCGCGCTTTGAACTGCCGCCATTGCCGGAAAACGTGATTACTATTGATTGTCTGGATGAAGATTCCGACCGCAGCATTCACTTTGACCGCAGCTTTGCCGCCGAAACAGCCTGCCAGTATGTTTTGCAGCAAGGACGCAGGCAGATTGCGCTGATTAATGCAGAAAACGGCGAAACCGCCGGGCAAATCTTGCAGGGTTATCATCAGGCGCTGGAAAAATTCCTGCTGCCGTACGACCGGCGGCTGGTCCACAGTGGCGAACAGGCGCTTACGCAGTTGCTGGCGCAAAACATTCCGTTCAACGCATTGCTGGTACCGGACGATGCCAGCGCACAGGACGCCCTGCGCCAGCTCGCGCAACACGGGCGCGCCGTGCCCGCCAGCGTGATGGTTTTCAGTCTCGACAGCACGTTGCCGCCGGGGATTTCCGCCGTTCCGGCCATCACGTATCCGCTGGAAACGCTGGCACAAACCGCCATGGCGTTGCTCGCCGGGCAATTTTCAGCGAGTGCGGGCGCACCGGTTCGCGGGCAGCTTTCTATCCCTTTCTGACCCACATCTCATGTCGCGCAGCAACGGATATCCGCCTGCGCGATTGTTTGCTACCATTACGCTCTGATCCCCTTAATCCAGTTCATTGAAAAACGTGAAGAAAAAAAGGCCCGTACTCCAGGATGTTGCCGACAAAGTGGGCATCACCAAAATGACGGTCAGCCGTTATTTGCGCAATCCCGAACAAGTTTCCAGCGCCTTGCAGGAAAAGATTTCGGCTGCGCTCGATGAACTGGGTTACATCCCAAACCGCGCCCCCGATATTCTCTCGAACGCCAAAAGTCGCGCCATCGGCGTGTTATTGCCGTCACTGACCAACCAGGTGTTCGCCGAAGTGCTGCGTGGCATCGAGAGTGTCACGGATATTCACGGCTATCAGACCATGCTGGCGCACTACGGCTACAGCCAGGAGCGCGAAGAACAGCGTCTCACGTCACTGCTTTCTTACAATATTGACGGCCTGATTTTGTCCGAACGCCATCACACCGCGCGTACGCTGAAAATGATCGAAGTGGCCGGTATTCCGGTAGTTGAGATGATGGACTGCGTCTCGCCGTGCGTGGATCTGGCGGTCGGTTTTAACAACTTTGAAGCTGCGCGTCAGATGACGCAGCAGATCATCGCGCACGGGCATCGGCATGTGGTGTATTTCGGCGCGCGTCAGGATGAGCGTACGATCATCAAACAGCAGGGTTACGAGCAGGCGATGCGTGAATCCGGGCTGGAGCCTTACAGCGTGATGACCAGCCGTTCATCCAGCTACAGCGGCGGTGCGGAATTACTGCGTCAGGCGCAAAAAGACTGGCCGCAAATCGACAGTATTTTCTGCACCAACGATGACCTCGCGGCGGGCGCATTCTTTGAATGTTTACGTCAGGGGCTGAGTATTCCGTCACAAATGGCGATTGCCGGTTTCCATGGTCACAACATGGGGCAGGCGATGGAGCCACCGCTCGCCAGCGTACTCACGCCGCGCGAAAGAATGGGGCAGATTTCAGCCGAACGCCTGCTGGCAAGATTACGCGGCGAAGAAGTCTTTCCGAGGATGGTGGATGTAGGGTTCACCATCTCGGCAGGCGGAAGTATTTGATTTAAAACTCCTCCCTCTTCGCAGGGGGAGGAGAAAGTCTTACTTCTGTAATGTTTTCAAGGCCGCTACGCAGCGATCGACCACACCTTCAAACTTATGATCGATATTTACGCGCAAGACATCCGGCTCATCTTCGCCCGGTTCTTCGAGCGCATCGAACTGGCTTCTCAGTAAATCGGTCGGCATAAAATGCCCGGCGCGCGCTTTCAGGCGCTCGGCAATCACGTCAAAACTGCCTTTCATGTAGATGAACACCATGCCTTCGTTGTCTTTGCGCAGCGCGTCGCGGTAGCGGCGTTTCAGCGCGGAACAAACAATAATGCCGGTTTCATTTTTATGGCGCAGGCTGTAAGCCGCATCATTCAGACGTAATAACCACGGCGCACGATCGTCGTCATTGAGCGGCGTACCGCTGGCCATCTTTTGAATATTTGCGCGGGGATGAAGATCATCACCGTCGATGAATTTTGCGTTAATTTCACGGGCCAGTGCCGCGCCGACGGTGGATTTACCGCTGCCTGACACGCCCATCAGAATGATGCTTTGTCCTGCCATAAGTATGATCTCTATCCCAAAATGAACATTTCGACTGCGTAGTGAGTCCTAATATTAGCATGTTACCGGTATCATGATACCGGTAACAAATGGAGATGTGACTAATATCACAAAGGAATGCACTGCTGTTTTAGCGGTCGCGGTCTGTACCCGTTGCACTGTTAATTCCTACAACATGTTGAAAATTAAAAACAATGCGTCACCTGTCTGGCCACGATGCCACGATGCCACGGTGACCGCATGAGGGGAAGAATATGCCAATAGTTATTGTAGCGGTGGGCGTTGCACTGCTGTTGTTACTTATGATCCGATTTAAGCTGAACGGCTTTATCGCGCTGATCCTGGTCGCCCTGGCGGTCGGGATTATGCAGGGTATGCCGGTCGATAAAGTTATTACGTCGATTAAAAACGGGGTAGGCGGAACACTGGGCAGCCTGGCGCTGATCATGGGCTTCGGGGCCATGCTCGGTAAAATGCTGGCGGATTGCGGCGGCGCGCAACGTATCGCGACGACGCTTATCGAAAAATTTGGCCGTGAGCACATTCAGTGGGCCATCGTGCTGACCGGTTTTATCGTCGGTTTTGCGCTGTTCTATGAAGTCGGCTTCGTGCTGATGCTGCCGCTGGTCTTCACCGTTGCCGCGGCTGCGCGTTTGCCACTGTTGTACGTCGGTGTGCCGATGGCGGCGGCGTTATCCGTGACTCACGGTTTCCTGCCTCCGCACCCGGGCCCGACCGCAATCGCGACCATTTTCCATGCGGACATGGGCAAAACCTTGCTGTACGGTTCGCTGCTGGCGGTGCCAACGGTAATTCTGGCGGGGCCGGTGTTTGCGCGCTTCCTGAAAGGTATCGATAAACCGGTGCCGGAAGGTCTGTTCAACCCGAAAACCTTTACTGAAGAAGAGATGCCAAGCTTTGGCGTAAGCGTCGCGACTTCTCTGGTGCCGGTGATTTTGATGGCATTCCGCGCCGTTTGCGAAATGGTCCTGCCAAAAGGCCATCCGGTTCTGGCGTACGCTGAATTCTTCGGTGACCCGGTGATGGCAACGCTTATCGCGGTGTTGATCGCCATTTTCACCTTCGGCCTGAACCGTGGCCGTAAAATGGAAGACGTCATGGCAACCGTGACCGATTCCATCAAAATCATCGCGATGATGCTGTTAATTATCGGCGGTGGCGGTGCGTTCAAGCAGGTTCTGGTCGACAGCGGTATTGAGAAATACATTGCAGCCCTGATGGATGGCAGCAACTTATCACCGATCCTGCTGGCCTGGTCAATTGCCGCCGTTTTACGTCTCGCGCTGGGTTCCGCAACCGTTGCGGCGATCACCGCAGGCGGTATCGCGGCTCCGTTGATTGCGACTACCGGCGTCAGCCCTGAACTGATGGTTATCGCTGTGGGTTCCGGCAGCGTTATTTTCTCTCACGTCAACGATCCGGGTTTCTGGCTGTTCAAGGAGTACTTCAACCTGAGCATCGTCGAAACCTTCAAATCCTGGTCGGTGCTGGAAACCATTATTTCCCTCTGCGGCCTGGGCGGATGCCTGTTGCTGTCGATGGTTGTCTGACGACAAATTGTGAGCATAAAAAAGGCGAGCCGTGTGGCTCGCCTTTTTTACATCATTTTAAATTGTTTTAAGCGTCTGGATAATTTGCGGATTCAGTTCCAGCATTTTCAACAGCTTCAATGCTGCGCCATTTGGCAAACGCTTTTGTTGTTCCCATGCCTGCACCAGCGAGGGAGAAACACCAAGCAGCCGGGCGAACTCATCCTGTTTAACACCTGCTTTTGTGCGAATTTGTTTTACTTCAGGCATGGAAATACGCGTGATATGCGCAGGTGCCATCTCACCTTTACGGATCGCGACCATTTCTTCAGCGGATTGTCGCAATTCTTCAAAGAATTCTTTCGTCATGGTCTATCTCCTGTGTCACGACAGACTTCGTACAATGTTTTTCAAAATCGATTTTTCGCTTTCCGTCAGAGAATCTTTCTCACTCTTGGGATAAACCAGCAGCATGTAAATCTGACCATCAGCGCACAGGTAATAATAAATCGCCCGCACACCTGCACTTTTCCCCCGACGATGGTTACCCCAGCGGACTTTTCTGCAACCGCCCGTCCCGACGATCAAAGCCCCTGCATCGGGATAATGCGTGAGGTATACCTGAAACTGGCGATATTCCTCCTCAGTCAGCAGCTCTTTGCATTTGCGGCTAAAAGTCGGGGTTTCGATAAACTCCAGATATTCCATATGACTCATTCCATGACTCAAGATGGCCGGATAATACTCTCACAGGGTAAGAGTTCAACGCGAGGTTTTTCTCGTCAGAAACGAAAAAGGCGAGCCGTGTGGCTCGCCTTTTTGTCACGACTGTCCGCTAAATCTTTAAATACGCCCTGATCCCGTCCAGGAACATCTGCGTCGAAAGCATAACCAGAATCAGGCCCATCAGGCGTTCGAGGGCGCTGACACCTTTGTCGCCGAGCAGTTTCAGGAAAACGTTCGACAGTAGCAGGATAGCCATCGACATGCCCCAGGCGATAAATAACGCCAGCGTTAAGTGGCTCATCTGATTCGGGTACTGATGCGAAAGCAGCATCAGCGTGGCGAGAATTGACGGGCCGGCGACCAGCGGAATGGCCATCGGTACGAGGAACGGTTCCTCACCGGCGGGTAAACCGCTGCTGCTTTTTTCTTCCGACGGGAAAATCATTTTGATGGCAATCAGGAACAGGATGATGCCGCCGGAAATCGACACGGTTTCAGTGCGCAAATTCAGGAACGACAGAATTTTTTCCCCTGCGAACAGGAAAATCAGCATCAGGATCAGGGCAATCAGCATTTCGCGGATCAGCACCACGCGGCGGCGTTTCGGATCAAGATGTTTTAACACCGACATAAAAATCGGTAAGTTGCCCAGCGGATCCATAATTAAAAACAGCAAAATGGTTGCTGAAATCATTTCGGTCATGACTACCTCAGAATGATGAAATTCGGGTTAAAAATGCTTGTTATAAGTTGTGCTGCTATTAATGGCGGCACTATTGATTAAATTCACTTGCCACTTTTAGTACATTTTGTAAGGTGGTAGACCAGCGCGTTAACAGAGCATGGCGCATCATAAAAAGGCGCCAACGTAGTGCAAAACGCGCGTTAAGCTTTTTAAGCCGTTATCACCCTCAGGGCAGGACAGATATTATGAAAAATGTAGGTTTCGTTGGCTGGCGTGGAATGGTCGGTTCTGTACTCATGCAACGCATGATTGAAGAACGCGATTTCGACGCTATCCGTCCGGTATTCTTCTCCACCTCTCAGCACGGTCAGGCCGCGCCTTCTTTCACGGGGCAGTCTGGTACCTTGCAGGATGCCTATGATCTGGACGCACTGAGTGCGCTGGACATTATCATCACCTGTCAGGGCGGCGATTATACCAATGAAATCTACCCGAAGCTGCGTGAAATCGGTTGGTCTGGCTACTGGATTGACGCAGCATCCTCTCTGAGAATGGAAGATGACGCGATAATCATCCTCGACCCGGTCAACAGCGCGGTGATCCATCAGGGTATCGACAAAGGCATTAAAACCTTTGTGGGCGGTAACTGTACCGTCAGCCTGATGCTGATGTCCCTTGGCGGTTTGTTCGCCAATGACCTGATTGAGTGGGCGTCGGTTGCCACCTATCAGGCCGCTTCCGGCGGCGGTGCGCGGCACATGCGCGAGCTGCTGACCCAAATGGGCATGCTGCATAATAGCGTCGCGAAAGAACTGGAAAACCCGGCTTCTGCCATTCTGGATGTCGAACGTAAAGTGACGGCGCTGACCCGCAGTGGCACGCTGCCGACTGACAACTTTGGTGTTCCGCTGGCGGGCGGTCTGATCCCGTGGATCGACAAACAGCTCGATAACGGCCAGACCAAAGAAGAGTGGAAAGGCCAGGCGGAAACCAACAAAATTCTCGGCACGTCCAGCATCATTCCGGTGGATGGCCTGTGCGTCCGTATCGGTGCGCTGCGTTGTCATAGCCAGGCGTTCACGCTCAAACTCAAAAAAGACGTGTCGATTCCAGAAATCGAACAAATGCTGGCGTCGCATAACGACTGGGTTCGTGTCATCCCGAATGATCGTGAATTGTCGATGCGTGAACTGACGCCAGCGGCAGTGACGGGCACTATGAATACGCCGGTGGGTCGTCTGCGTAAACTGAATATGGGCCCGCAATATCTGTCTGCGTTCACCGTCGGTGACCAGTTGCTGTGGGGCGCGGCAGAGCCACTTCGCCGCATGCTGCGCATCTTGCTGTAACGGCATAGTTACCCTGATTTCGTCCCAACGGGACACCAGCACGGTGTCCCGTTTTTATTTCTGTCTTCAATCACTTCACCGTTAAACCGCATTTTCCCAGCGCAACCCTCTGAATTTCATTTTGCGAAAAATTCATCGGCTTCTGTCCACTGATTTACCGAACCTTTGTCTATGCTTAGTAGAAGAGCTCTGCCTCTTTGAGAAGCTGAAACAGAAACTTATTTGGAAATTGTGAACATAAGCGCCATCGCGCATTTTATGGCAAAACGAAATCACGCCAGATCACAAAGTGACAGGAAAAAGGGGAGCAAACTGGGATCACGTTTCGTATTGAATACCTGAATGATTTTATTGGATTTATTGATTTAATTAATCATAGGACGAAATTCATGTCTGTACTTCCCGATCAGCACGTCATTAATCAAATTATATCTGGCCATTACGCTGATCCTTTTTCTCTTTTGGGAATGCATTCCGTGAGCGCCGGGCTGGAAGTTCGTGCGCTGTTGCCGGATGCCGATCAGGTCTGGGTCATTGATGTAGAAAAAGCTAAACAGGTCGCAGAACTGCGTCGTTATGACGATCGCGGTTTTTTTGTCGGCCTTATTCCCCGCCGTAAAAATGCCTTCCGTTACAAGCTGGAAGTGCGCTGGGGCGAGAATCTCCATGTGATTGACGACCCATACCGCTTCGGCACGTTGTTGCAGGAACTGGATATCTGGCTGCTGGCGGAAGGGACACATCTGCGGCCATACGAAAAACTTGGCGCGCATCCGCAAACGCTCGACGATGTCGATGGCGTCAGTTTTGCGGTCTGGGCACCGAACGCGACACGCGTTTCGGTGGTCGGTGAATTCAATTTCTGGGACGGTCGCCGCCATCCGATGCGCCAGCGTCGTGAAAACGGCATCTGGGAGCTGTTCATTCCGGCCGTTCACGAAGGTCAGCTGTATAAATTCGAAA
>Ga0153981_1000041_pt1 | contig 38626 bp, 30 predicted proteins | sample TSGA065MetaG_FD_104714 | JGI IMG/M metagenome (GOLD analysis project Ga0153981, IMG submission 104714) | Attine ant fungus gardens microbial communities from Georgia, USA - TSGA065 MetaG | ecosystem: Host-associated > Fungi > Mycelium > Unclassified | place: USA: Georgia, Magnolia Springs State...
CAAACTGGTCGCGGTTGTCTCAACTGAACTGGCCGAAAACCTGCCCGACCGCACGCTGACTTTCGCTGATTTATCCGGCTTCCCGCTGATTATGCTGCACCGCATGGGCGGCGAGGGCACCTATGAAGTGCTGCTCAACCGTTTGTATGAAGAAGTGAAAGATGTGAACGTGATTATGAAAGTGTCCGAGCCGCGTCTGGTGATCGAAATGTTCCGCGACGGCCTTGCGGGTGCTGCGCTGATGCCGGAATCGGAAGTCGGCGAGAGCAAACATTTCCGCGCGTTTAAAATCGAACAAAAAGAGAAGCTTTTCCGCCCGGCGATCATCACGCTGCATACTGAAAAAGACTCGTTTTTGCCGGGAGAGTGATTTTTGTCATGAGCAGGCGAGGTGAACTATAATCAGCTTTCTCATGCTGACTGGACGACCAGAGACTCAGCTTAATTTTTCGGGGACGACCCTGACTGTTATTCCTGAGGATGTGTTATGGCCTGGCTTTATCTGTTTTTAGCCGGAATTTTCGAAGTTGTCTGGTCGACCGCAATGAAAGAATCCCACGGATTCACCCGCCTCATTCCCAGCCTGATCACGGCATTTTTCATGCTGCTCAGCGTCGTATTACTGGCGATCGCCATGAAAACCCTGCCGCTCGGCACGTCGTACACCGTCTGGGTCGGCATCGGCGCTATCGGCGCATTTATTCTGGGTGTCACGATGTTCGGCGAAAGCCTTAATCCGCTACGTGTGATCGCTGTTTTACTGATTTTCGCGGGGGTTATTCTGCTGAAGGTGGCAACGAAAGAGTGACGGGGTAAAACTCCAGATACCACAAAGCCGCTCTGTAACGGGAGCGGCTTTTGTTCTTAAAATGCAGACTTAATCAAATAATTTGTACAATACAGCGGTGCCATGAATGCGGTTCTGACCACCGGCTTCGATAATTTTATAAGAGGTTGCACCGGCGGCAGCGGCTTTAGCGGCGAAGGTGGATTCCAGACCATCCAGTGTGTTGTCGGAGGCAGTAATAGTGCCGATTTGTGAGGCGAAACTACCAAAAGAAACAGTGGCGAGTGCTGCTGCGATAACGAAAGTTTTGATGGTTTTCATGATGTCATTCCTTCTCAGTGTTTGTTGGGTGAAGGCGGCTGCCTCCGATGAGAAGAAGAATAGCGCCGCGGGATCCGGATGAATAGCGGACTTATTTGCTTGTAATGATCAAAATGTTTGAATGATTCAGCGGGTATGCAATTTTCTTTTTCCGGAGGATTCTCTTTCAGTCCGTCCGCCATTTGCCGTTATCACATTTCGTGTTCTGGCATACTTTTGTAAAAACCACGGGCGTATATAAATGAGCCGGGAAACGCAGTTCCCCAGGGGAGGTCATTCATGGCGACGGAATATTATCTGCGCAGGCGGCTCGAAGTGATGATGGCTGATCCCCGGAAATGGGATTACAGCTATTCATCAGGCGGTTGCGCCCTCAGTAAAACATCAGCGACTGTATTTCACGCTGGCTGCCCGGCTTGACCGGTGGGACAGATTGCAGTTTTTGCTGATGAATACGGATAACGCGGATGCGGCGTTACTGCGTCAGATGCTGGCGCAATAAATAACAGATGCCCCGTTTCCGGGGCATTTTTTTAAAACCTTTCGCCCTCCAGCGAGGCATCACACAGCGCGTACACCTCGCCCCAGCCTGCGCCGGTGGTCAGTAGCTGGCGGATGTGCAGGGCAACGTCGGCGCGGCGGACGCGGCCATGCGCTTCGGTTTCGATAAGGTGCGCTTTGCCGGTGGCTTCGCCGTTCATCAGGCCGCCCGGACGCAGAATACACCACGCCAGCGTGCTGGTTTGCAGCCAGCTTTCAGCCAGTGATTTCTCACGAACCGCCTGCCCGAATGCCTGTTTTGCGCGGTCGGATAAGGTCGGCCAGCTGTTGCCGCAGCCAATCGACGTCACCAGCAACATCTGGCGGATGCCGGTTTTTTCAGCGGTATCCACAATCAGCCGGTTAGCGGTGTAATCGGAGAGTTTTCCGCCCAGCGTGGACACGATCTGCGCCTCCGCCCCGGCCATCTGGCAGGCCTGCAAGACATCTTCCGGGTTCAGCGCGTCGCCGGTAATCACGGTGACGCCCGCCGCGCGCAACGTTTCTGCCTGTTGAGGGTTACGGATTAGCGCCACAACCGGGCGCTCCTGTGCGGAAAGGGCGACCAGTTCAGCCCCGACGCCGCTGCCAGCGCCAAAAATCAGCAAAGTATTCAAGGGTGTTTCTCTCTCTCGGCCAGAAGGGCAGGAAGGGCGCGAAATGCATTCAGCTGATCACTCAGAAGCTGGCGATGGCTGTCACGCCCGACGAAAACCTTGAGCATCGCATAACCGGAAGCGTTTAAAAACCAGACACTTGCTGTGCTCATTCCCATAAATGGCCGTTCGACCAGCGCGATGTGCTGGCAATTTGTTGCGCGGATATGCCCGCTCATTCCCTGTTTTCCGCGCAGGTTGAAATACCCGTGGCGATGCGTGCCGGTGGGCAACGCACCGTGGAATTCGAGGATCAGATCGTCATTGTTTACCAGCGTCGTGACGTCGCCCCATTCCGTGATGTTGTCCCACACTGTGTCGAACTGGCTGCCGGAAAACAGGTGGCTTTCGGGCAAATGTCGGATCACCGTCAGCGGCGTCACGCCATATTCACGGGCGATATCTTCAACAGTGCCGTCAGGCTGAGTGGAGAGAAAGTCGGTCAGTTTTTGCAGGTTATCCGTGTGCATGGCTGTCATTCCGTAAGGTCAGTTGAGGAACCAGAATTTGCAGGGCTTGCAGCATATTGCTGGCCCAGAAACGTCCGGCGGGAGTCAGGTTGAAACGCGGGCCGTCGCTGTGCATCAGGCCGCACTGTTGCCACTGTTGCAGCAACGGTTCAATCGGGAATGGATCTTCGACGATGCGGCTCAGATCATAACGTCCGGCTTCGATACCGCCCTGTAAATCCAGCCGCCAGCGGTGCTCACCGGTGGTCGCGGCGGTCATCATCATGATCGGTTTTTGCCCGGCATCGAGCAGCTGATAATAAGCGTCCAGGCTGCGCATCGTCATATATGACTGGCCGCCAAGGTTGCCGCCCGCGCCGCTGCCGAAAGCCAGACAGTCTGCGCCTTTTTTGATCAGCAGATTATAGAGATTGCGTTCGCGGGTGGTGCGCGCCCAGTGGCTGTTGCTGATCTGATGCCAGCCATCACGCGCCAGAAACGCTTCGCCTTCCAGATAGAAATCCCGACGCATGCTGACGTCGGGCAGGGTGACGCGATTGTTCCCGACCGCTTTGCCCAGTGGCGTGGACGGCAACAGATTCAGCGCGTAAAGATCGACACCGTCCAGCGGCAGGTCGCGGACAATCTGTAAATCTTCCAGCCACGACGCGCGGGTCTGTTCCGGCAGGCCAAACATCAGGTCACAAACCACCGCCGCGCGGTCACGTTCGCCCAGCTTGCGCAGAAAATTAATGGCTTCGTCGCGGCTGGCGCGGCGGCCCATACGCTGACGGATACGCGTGTCGAACGTCTGAATGCCGACGGAAAAACGGTTAGCGCCCGCGTCCAGACAGGCATCAATGCGTTCGTCATCGAAATTCAGGATGCGGCCTTCCACCGTGATTTCGCAATCCGGTGCCAGCGGCAAACTGCGGCGCAGGGTCACAATAATCCGGTGCAACTGCCGGGCGCTGAGCGCGGTCGGCGTGCCGCCACCAAAATAGACGGCGTGGATTGGCGCAGACTGATGCAGCGGTGAGCTGGCTTCCTGCTCGATTTCGCGGATCAGGTAATCGCAGTATTGTTCGGTGGCTTCCGCTTCCAGCTTGTTCTGGTAGAACCCGCAAAATTTGCAGTGCGTCGCGCAAAAAGGGATATGCAAATAGACCAGACGTTTATTCGCAGGCAGCGTTTTCTGACAAAGCGCCTGCCATTGTGCGGGAACCTCCTGCGGAGGAACGGGTTGCTGCGGCCGCCAGGGCATAACCGCCCAGCGATCCGGGAACGGCAGGCCCTGATCGGCTGCATAAAAGCGCGTGAGGTCTAGGCTCATAAGGGTCTTCTTCTCCTGAAGAAACAGTCATTATCGCCATTAAACGATAATGATTATCATTCGATCAAACCCAACCCGCGCCTTTGATGATCTGTATCAAGTTAAAATTTGTGAGGATTTTGCTAAGAAAATCAGGTGGCCACCTGGGATTGTCCCTGTCCTGCGGGTGACGCCAACGTTACCAGGTGAGTCTGAGCAGTATATTTTTCCAGATAATTTAATAATGACCAGTTACGGGAATAGCTATTTTCACACTGTATTAATTATCCGGATGATCAGAGTTTTCAAAACGTGTTAAAAAATAATCCTAAATTAAACTCCCAGTGGTTTTTATTTCGCATGATGAAATATATGATGAGTGATTAATTTTGTGGGATTATTTTTTATGGCGAATAAAATAATCCTAAAACAGATGACTCATTATTTTTATTTTAATTTATCGTATTGTTTTTTAAAGAGTTTTATAGTTTAAAATAAATAAAGTCCGTATCCGTATACTTTGCCAATCAAGATTGAACCTTTGTATCTTATTGTGAATAATTGATTTTGAAGTCGTGGTGGGGAATAAACCGTTAACGCGTTTTTCATGTTGCTATGGTTTCTGCTCAATTATTCAAATTAAAGGATTACAAATGAATCATCATAAAAAGGGTTTGTCTGTTTCAAAGTTAGCCGCCGCATGCTCATTGGCATTAATGGCTCAGGCATCCGCTTCGGATATTTCTAACACAAGCTATGAAACATTCTATTTTAATACGACCGATAACACGCCGTATTATCAGGGCTACGTTGGGTTCAATAACGGGCAAGACCTCACGACGCAGGGTAATATCTCGCCGGGGATTAACAATGCTGTCGTTCGTGGTGTGATCTCGACCTATTATCTGAACGCCAATGCCAGCGAAAACGCACTGAACATCACCAACAGCACCGTCCGCGGCATGATCACTTCTCAGTGCATGACCACAAACTGCGCCGCAGATACCCTGACAAACGCGGGCGTACTGTCATTAACCGTTGATAATTCGACGATTGATGACACCTACGAGCATTACAATTATGACAACAATGCCAACGTGGCGGGCATCATTGATACTTACAATCTGGGCACTGCCATTACGCTGGACCAGCAAAGTAATATCGTTTTGCGTAATAACTCCCGTGTGGCGGGTATTACATTAACGCAAGGTTATGACTGGGCAGCAGATTCAGCAAATAACGGCACTTCGTTTAATAATAACGTGACAATCAGTGATTCCGCGCTGACGTCAGGTGCCTGGTCTGAGCTGGATAACTCAGGTTTCTACGGTCAGTCCGGCAAACCTTCTGATTACCATAATGGTTCAGCGGGTTGGGATGATGTAGCGCTGGATGTCAGCGATTCTGCTGATGCCGTTCATTCGATGAAAACCAACGTGGTATTAGACCATTCCACGCTGACCGGCGATGTCGCATTTGCCAGTACCTTCAATGCGAATTTCTATCCGGCAGGGCATGACTCAAATGCGGATGGCACGCTGGATACCAATGGCGGCTACGCGCAGGATTCCCTGAATCAGGATGAATTAAACCTGACGCTGCAAAACGGCAGCAAATGGGTCGGCGCGGCCATGTCTTCGGTTGAATCGACGGCCACTTTATATGATGTGGCACCGAACAGTATTCTTCCTGAATCTGTTTACGACACCAGCGGCCACGTGGCCGGCAATCAGGTTTTCCAGAGCGGCCTGTTTAATGTCGCACTCGATACCGGTTCCCGGTGGGATACGCGCGGTAATTCCAATATCGACACGCTGACCGTGAATATCGGTTCGCTGGTGAATATTACCAACGCGTCTTCCTTGCTGGCGGATTCTGTTTCGCTCAACAATCTGTCCGGGCTGAACATCGCCAATGACGGTTTCGTGGCGACCGATACGCTGTCCCTCGACAACCAGAGCCAGGTTTCGCTGTTAAATGAAGGCGCAGAACTTTACGCAAACCAGATCACCGTTGACCGTCAGTCTCAGCTGAATTTAGGTCTGGGTCAGGTGGAAAGCCGCAATATGACGCTGGCTAACGGCGGCACATTCAACGTGGGAAGCCGTGCTTACATCCTGAATTCTGATCTGAATTCGACCGCAAGCCAGGTTCGTCAGGAGCAGGGTATCGTTGCCCTGAATTCTGATGGTCATCTGTCAGTGAATGGCGATGTGAACGGTAACTTCCGCGTCAATATCAACGACGCCACCGGCAAAGGCAGCGTTGCTGATTATAAAAACAAAGAAGTGATTCGTGTGTATGACAACAACACGGCCACTGCGGCAACGTTCACCGCCAACAATAAGGCCGATCTGGGTGCCTACCGTTATGAAGCGAAACAGGCTGGCGACACCGTTGTTCTCAAACAACGTGGCCTGACCGATGCCGCCAATATCGCCCTGAGCATTCCGTCCGCGAACACCAACATCTGGAATCTTGAGCAGGATATGCTGGCAAACCGCCTGAGCGCTGGCCGTCATTCCGGTGATGCAGGCGGCGTGTGGGCGAGCTACACAGGCGGTAATTTCAATGCCGATGGCAGCACGGTTTCCTACGATCAGGACGTCAACGGCATCATGATCGGTGTCGATAAAATGATTGAGGGCGATGCTAAGTGGATGCTGGGTATGGCCGCAGGCTTCGCGAAGGGTGATGTTTCTCACAAGAGCGGCAGCCTGGATCAGGATACTCAATCTGCACGTGTGTACGCTTCTGCCCAATTCGACAACCATGTCTTCTTAGACAGCTCACTGAGCTACAGCCGCTTTAGCAACGACCTGACCAGCGGTATGAGCGACGGGCAGCATGTTACGGCTGACAACGCTACCGACGGCTGGGGCTTTGGTCTGAAACTGGGCTACGACTGGGCGTTCAACGAAAGCGGTTATGTCACGCCGTATGCCGCCATCAGCGGTCTGTTCCAGAACAACGACAGCTATAAAGTGAGTAACGGGATGAACGTGGGTAGCCAGTCTTACAACAGCCTGCGCTACGAAGCCGGTGTTGATGCGGGTTACACCTTCAATTACGGCAGCGAACAGTCCCTGACGCCGTTCGTGAAACTGGCATATGTCTACGATGACGCGGGCGATAACGATGCACGTATAAACGGTGACCGTATCGACAACAGCATGAACGGTTCTGCGGTTCGCGCAGGGGTGGGCGGTCAGTTCAACTTCAGCAAAAACTTCGCAACCTATGCCGATACTGCTCTGCTGAAAGGCGGGGATGTTGACCAGGACTGGTCTGCAAACGTCGGTGTGAAATACCGCTGGTAATATCGGGTAAACGTCAGAAACGTTTAACCTGATTGCCTGAAATACGACTCCGGGCATACTTCACAAGGCTGTGAGTATGCCTGTTCGCCAATAACCTTACTCAATCTTGTCGGTTTTATACTATGTCAGAAAAACCACTGGAAATACTTCAGCAACTTCATGACTGTTTAATGGCAGAAGGTGTCTCTTTTACTTTTAATAAAGGAGAAAAGATTCAAATTGAGCAGGAAGAAAAGGAAAATATTGTCTATTTCCTCGAGTCGGGCTGTGTGTTTATTTATAATGAAGAGAAAGAATGGCTTCTGGATGTCGTCGATTCCGCTATGTTACTGGGCGCATCGGGCATCGTTTTCAAAGAATACGAAGGTTCCTGTGCCGTTGCTGTTAACGTCTGCCAGGGATTCTGGCTGACCGCCAGCCGGGCAAAAGCGCTGCTCAATCAGAGCAATCTCTGGTACGAACTGAGCATCTGGCTGAGCTATCTGGCCTTCTACCTGAAACACCGTGAATGTGATCTGTTAGGCTCAAACAACTATTGTATTGTCCGCGCGATGTTAATCCGTATGCAAAGGATCAGGCCTGAGGTTCGCCAAAAATTAGGCGTTCTGGAGTTTATCCAGCAGCGCTCCAAAATATCGCGCACCGTGATTGCAGAAATACTCTGTGAATTACGCAAGGGTAATTATATCGAGATGGACAAGGGGAAGTTAATACAGATAAACCGTCTCCCGGCGAATTACTAATTTCTGACTGAATGTTATTTGCGTCAACACCGGTGAATTAAAATCAATCACAGAACGGGTAACCAAACCCGATAATAAAAAGCCTTTTTGCCCCGGAGTTTTTGCGCATTCCGGGGCATTTTTTTACGGGTCTACCGCTTCGCTTTATCCCGGCGCGGCCTCACTGCGATATCCGTAATCTGCGTATCGTCGCTGGCGCTGACCACCAGACGCACCGCCGCCGCGACCGATTCCGGCGTGCTGTATTCGCGCGGATCAATGGCGTCAAAATTGCCCTGACTTTCGCGGGTTTTGCGGTTCATCGGCGTATCCGTTGGCCCCGGCGCAACGGTGGAAACGCGCAAGCCGTGCTCCGTTTCTTCCTGACGCAACGCATGGGCTAGGGCGCTCAGTGCGAACTTAGAGGCACAATAGACCGTATTCCCGCCATCTGCTTTTGTCCCCGATCCCGAACCGATAAATACCACCTGACCTTCCTGTTTTCTCAGCGCCGGTAATGCCAGACGGGTGAACTCCGCTGGTGCGAAAACGTTGATAGAAAACTGCTTTTGCCACTCCTCCGGCGTCGCCTGTTCAAGGCGCAGTGGTTTGGAAATCGCCGCCGAATGTACCAGCACATCAATCACCGGTAACTCACGAACAAACTGCTCAACGGCACTGAAATCCAGCAGATCGATTTCAACCGCCTCCACGTTTTCGACCAGCCGCAGCGCAATCAGGCTGTCTTTATTACGCCCGAGCGCATAAACCTGATGATCGCGTGCCAGATTATGAACAATGGCCAGCCCGATACCGCTGGTTCCGCCGGTAACAACGGCGACAGGGAGTGAACTCATGATGTTTTCCTTGTGGTTTTTATTCAGGCTAACACCTGGCAGAGGTGTGATCGACGCACTTAATTGGCTTAGCATTTATGGCAGATGGGAAAGCGAATGATTCTCGATTGTAATGATAACTATTATCAATTATCATCCAATTGTGAATTTCTGGTCTGGTTATGTAACTTCCTATGTCCGCAAACGTTGCCGTTTCCCCGGTTCGTGCTTTTGAAGCACTTTACAGCTCGCATCACCGCTGGCTGAAAAACTGGCTCCAGTTCAAACTGGGGTCCGCCAGTGACGCAGACGATCTGGCGCAGGACACCTTTATGCGCGTTCTCACCGGCAATACCGCACAGGAAATTCGCGAACCCAAATCCTTTTTATGTACCGTTGCCCGCCGCGTGATGGTGGATTTTTTCCGCCGCAACGCGCTGGAACGTGCGTATCTCGACATGCTGGCGCTGATGCCGGAAGAACAGATGCCTTCGCCCGAACAGCGGCAATGTCTGCTCGAAACCCTGCAACAAATCGATACGATGCTCGACGGGCTGGGCGAGAAAGTGCGTCAGGCATTTTTACTCTCACAGCTTGAAGGGCTGACGTATCCGGTGATCGCCGAACGTCTGAACGTGTCGGTCAGCTCGGTCAAAAAATACATGGCGAAAGCCACCGAACACTGCCTGCTGTTCAGCATAGAACACGGCTGATTCCGATGAATACGTCCCTGACCGATAACCAGCGCCTGTCGCTGAAAATAGCCGCGCAGTGGTTCGCCACCTTGTGCTCGGGCGAGGTCACGCCGCAGCAAAACCAGAAATGGCAGCAGTGGCTGGCGCAGGATGAAGATCATCGCTGGGCGTGGCAGCGCGTGGAATCGTTGCAGGGGCAACTGCACAATATGCCCGGTAAATTCAGTTATCAGACGCTTAACCATGCGCGCCAGCAGTCGGATGTCACCCGCCGCCGTGTTCTGAAAAGCCTGGTGGTGTTGCTCGGTCTGGGGGGGACATGGGAAGCCTGGCAGTCGTCCGCCGGGCAGGGTTTGCTGGCCGATGCGCGCACGTCTACCGGCGAAATCAAAACCCTGCGCCTGCCGGATAACTCACAGCTTTCGCTCAATACTGCCAGCGCCGCCGATATCCGTTTTACCGACACACTGCGTCTTATCCGTCTGCATCAGGGCGAAATCAGCATTATCACCGCGCGCGATAATCAGCCGGTTCCGCGGCCATTTCTGGTCGAAACGCAACAGGGTATGTTACGCGCGCTGGGCACGGAATTTATCGTGCGCCAGCAGGATGGCGCCACGACGCTGAAGGTGCTCAAACACGCCGTGGAAATCACGTTGCGCGACCGGCCTGCGGGCGGTTTGCAAATCAGCGAAGGCCACGCGGTGCGCTTTACCGGCAGTGCTTTCGGTGATGTCACCGCGGTAACCGGCGGTGCAGGGAGCTGGACCCACGGCGTGCTGAGCGTCAGCGACTGGCGTCTGGCGGATGTGATTGCCGAGCTGGACCGTTACCGCCACGGTCATCTGAGCTGCGACCCGTCAGTGGCTGATTTACGCATCAGCGGCACGTTCCCGCTGAAAGATACCGACAGCGTGCTGGAAATTCTTTCACGAACACTTCCCGTGAAAATTCAGACGGCTACGCGTTACTGGGTGAAAGTGGTGCCTGTGTAATGTCCCGGTAAAATTCTTCCCGCAAATAAAAATGATAAATAATCGCATTCGCGGTTGTCCCTTTTCCATTCTCATCCGACTCCTGAGTAACACCTAAAAAACTGCCTGAAAAATCACACAGTAAAAAACATAAAATCGGAGACGGTATGTCCATTTCACGCTCACGCGTTATTCGTTCTTTTCGCAAAACAACACCACTGGCGATTGCCATTCACTGCGCCATTCTTCCTGCCGCACTGCTGACTTCGCTGCCGGTAGCCGCCGCGGTGCAGTCTGCGTCTTATCAAATTACGGCCGGGGATCTGGATACCGCGCTGAATCAGTTCGCGGCCAAAGCCGGGATTACGCTTTCTGTGGATGCCTCGCTGACGCGTGGAAAACACAGCAGCGGCTTGCAGGGGAGTTACACTGTCACTGATGGTCTGACGACGTTACTGGCAAACAGCGGGCTGGAAGCCAGACCGCTGGGCAATAATGCGTTCACTCTGGCGGTTATGCCTGCGCCGGTGCAGGCACCGGAATCCCTGACGGTGGTCGGAGACTGGCTGGCGGACGCGCGTGAAAACGATGTTTTTGAGCACGGCGGGGCGCGTGATGTGATCCGCCGTGAAGATTTTGTGAAGACCGGCGCGACAACCGTTCGTGAAGTGATGAACCGCATTCCGGGCGTCAATGCGCCGGAAAACAACGGTACCGGCAGCCATGACATGGCGATGAATTTCGGCATCCGTGGCCTGAACCCACGTCTCGCCAGCCGTTCAACCGTGCTGATGGACGGCATTCCGGTGCCGTTTGCACCTTACGGCCAGCCGCAACTTTCCCTCGCGCCGGTTTCACTTGGCAACATGGATGCGGTGGACGTGGTGCGTGGCGGCGGTGCGGTGCGTTACGGACCGCAAAGCGTCGGCGGCGTGGTGAACTTTGTCACCCGCGCCATCCCGAAAGATTTCGGTATCGAAGCCGGCATGGAAGGGCTGCTCAGCCCGACGTCCAGCCAGAATGACCCGAAAGGCACCGGCAATCTGATGGTAGGCGGCACGGCGGATAACGGTCTCGGCGGCGCGCTGCTTTACTCCGGGACGCGCGGCAGCGACTGGCGCGAACACAGCGCCACCAAAATTGACGATGTGATGCTCAAAACCCGTTACGCGCCGAACGACGTCCACACGTTCAACAGCCTGCTGCAATATTACGAAGGCCGCGCGGAAATGCCGGGCGGTTTATCCCGTGCCGCGTATAACGCCGACCGTTTTCAGTCCACGCGCCCTTATGACGAATTCTGGGGCCGCCGCCAGCTGGCGAGTTTTGGCTATCAGTATCAGCCCGACCAGCAGCATAAATTCAATGTGCAAACGTTCTACACCTACACGCTGCGCAGCGGTTATCTCGATCAGGGTAAAAACCTGACGCTTTCCCCGCGCCAGTATTGGGTTCGCGGCGTTGAACCGCGCTACAGCCAGAGCTTCAACCTCGGCCAGACCGCGCATGAAGTGGGCGTCGGTTACCGTTATGTCAGCGAATCCACCCACGAATTGCGCTATTACAGCCCGGCCAAATCCGGCGTTCTGCCGACCGGCGACAGCCCGTATGACCGCGATACGCAATCCGGCACGCAGGCAAATGCGTTTTATGTTGATGACCGCATTGACGTCGGCGACTGGACCATCACGCCGGGCATGCGTTACGAGCACATCCAGTCGTATCAGAACAACTACATCAAAGGCACCAGGCAGGTAATCAGCTACAACGCGCCGCTGCCTGCGCTGAACGTCGTTTATCACATGAACGAGGCGTGGAATATTTATGCCAATACCGAAGGTTCTTTCGGCACGGTGCAGTACAGCCAGATTGGCAAAGCGGTGGACAGCGGCAGTATCGAGCCGGAAAAAGCCCGCACCTGGGAGCTGGGAACGCGCTTTGATAACAGCGTTGTGAAAGCGGAAGTCGGGCTGTTCCTGATCAACTTCAACAATCAGTACGACTCCAACCAGACCACGGACAGCGTCACCGCGCGCGGAAAAACCCGTCATACCGGTCTGGAAAGCCAGATTCGTTACGACCTCGCTGATTTGTCGCCAAAACTCGAAAACTTCTCCGCTTACGCCAGCTATGCGTATGTGAATGCCGTCATTCGTGAATCCGGCGATACGCAGGGCAACCAGGTACCGTTTTCCCCGAAAAACAAAGGCACGCTGGGGCTGGATTACACGCCGGGCAACTGGTTCTTCAACGTCAACAGCGAATACCAGTCCGGCCAGTTTGCGGATAACGCCAACACCGTCGAAGAAAGTGCCGACGGCAGCACCGGTCGCATTCCCGGCTTCATGCTGTGGGGCGCCCGCGCCGGTTATCAGTTTGGCCCGGACATGGCGAACCTGAATCTGGCCTTCGGCGTGAAGAATATCTTCGACCACGAATACTTCACGCGTGCGTATGACGATAACAACAAAGGGATTTATGCCGGACAGCCACGCACGTTGTATATGCAGGGTTCCCTGAAATTCTGATGGTTTAAAACGCCGGGCTTTGCGTGACGACGCCCGGTTTTTCCCTTTTCACACGCACAGAGGTCCTATGTCTTTCTTCTCCCGCTTTGCGCTTTTTATCGGTTTATGTTTTTCGCTGGGCACCGCGCAGGCCGTGACGGTGACTGACCAGCAGGGCACTTTTACGCTCGATACGGCGCCTGAACGCGTCGTCGTTCTGGAGCTGTCTTTTGTGGATGCGCTGGCCGTGGTGGATGTCAGCCCGGTGGGCGTGGCCGATGATAACGACGCGGAACGTATTTTGCCGGAAGTGCGCCAGCGTATCAGCGCGTGGAAATCCGTCGGCACGCGATCGCAGCCGAGCCTCGAGGCGATTGCCGCGCTGAAACCGGATCTGATTATTGCCGACAGCAGCCGTCATGGCGGCATTTACGCCGCGCTGAAAGGGATTGCGCCGACGCTGATGCTGAAATCCCGCAACGAAACCTACAATGAGAACCTGGAATCGGCGGCGATCATCGGCAAAGTGCTGGGGAAAGACGCGCTGATGCAGCAGCGTCTGGCGGAACATCATCAGCGGATGCAGGCGTTTTCCAGTCAGTTACCGAAAGGCACGCAGGTGGTGTTCGGCACCTCGCGCGAACAGCAATTTAACCTGCATACGCGCGATTCCTACACCGGCAGCGTGCTGACCTCGCTCGGGCTGATTGTGCCGGAACCGGTGAATCAGCAGGCGCTGGCCAACATCAGTTTCGAGCAGTTGCTGGCGATCAACCCGGACTGGCTGATTGTCGCGCACTACCGTCAGGAAAGTATTGTGCGTGCATGGCAGGAGGATCCGCTCTGGCAAATGATGAACGCCGCGCAAAAAAATCAGATTGCGGCGGTCGATGCTAACGTCTGGGCGAGAATGCGCGGGGTGTTTGCCGCTGAGCATATCGGCCATGACGTGGTGCAGATTCTGCATCATCAGGCGCCTGCCACCGCACCATGAAAGCGGTGAAAACGATCGTAACGGGGTGGCGCTGGACGCTGCCTCTGCTCATATTGAGCGTCATCTTCTGGCTGACGCTTTTTTGCCGTTCTGCGGTGCCGATTGGCGCGGTGGAATCTCTGCGCGCGCTGATTCCCGGCCCGCCCGCATCACTGGCGCAGGCGCTGGTGCTCAACCTGCGGTTACCGCGCAGCCTGGTGGCGATGTTGCTCGGTGCCAGCCTGGCGCTGGCGGGCAGCCTGCTGCAAACCCTGACCCGCAATCCGCTGGCGTCTCCCTCGCTGTTTGGCATTAACGCCGGTGCATCGCTGGCGATGGTGGTGGTCAGCGCACTCAGCCCGCAGTTGTTTTCGGGGTTCAGCATTGCGCTGGTGGCAGCCGCTGGCGGCGGTATCAGCTGGAGCATGGTGATGCTGACTGGCGGCGGATGGCAACAGGCGGGTGACCGCAGCCGGTTGATCCTCGCCGGAGTGGCCGTGTCGGCGCTGTGCGCTGCGCTGGCAAAAGCGACGCTGATCCTCTCAGAAGATCACGCATACGGCATTCTCAACTGGCTGGCCGGAGGCGTCGCGCACGCCCGCTGGCCGGAGTTCTGGCATCTGTTCCCTTTCACCCTCATTATCGCGCCCTGGGTTTTGCTGCTTGCCGGCCGCCTCAACCTGTTACAGGTGAGTGATGAAAGCGCGCAGACGCTCGGCGTAAACCTGCCGCGCTTGCGGCTGATAATCAATCTTATGGTGTTATTGCTGGTCGGTGCCTGCGTCAGCGTCGCCGGGCCTCTGGCGTTTATCGGGCTGCTGGTCCCGCACATTTCCCGCTACTGGATTGGTTATGATTTACGCCGCATGTTGCCGGTGAGCATGATTTTTGGCGCAACGCTGATGCTGCTGGCGGATTTGCTGGCGCGTTTTCTGGCGTGGCCGGGTGAATTACCGGCAGGCGTAGTGCTGGCGCTGATTGGCGCGCCATTCTTTGTCTGGCTGGTGAGGACGCGCACATGACCCGGCAGTTCACGGTATTCACCGTTCTGACCAGCCTGTTGCTGCTGACCTTCGTGATTTCGCTGCGTTACGGCACGCACACGCTGACGTTTGAACAAATGCGTCTGGCGTTCGCACCCGCCGATGACAACCATTTTCCGCTGATCGAATATCGCCTGCCGCGCGCGCTGCTGGCGGTGCTGGTCGGTGCGGCGCTGGCGCTTTCCGGCGTACTGGTGCAGGGCATTATCCGCAATCCGCTGGCGTCGCCGGACATACTGGGCGTTAACCACGCAGCCGGACTGATGTCGGTCAGCGCGCTGATGCTGTTCCCCGCGCTTTCCGTGCTGTGGCTGCCGCCGCTGGCCTTTCTGGGTGGGATAGCCGCGTTTGTGTTGCTGCGCCTGATGTCCGGCCGTTCCGCGCCTTTGAAGCTGGCGTTGACCGGCGTCGCGCTGACCGCATTTTACGCCAGCCTGACCGATTACCTGATGCTCTCGCGCCCGATGGAAATCAACAGCGCACTGCTGTGGCTGACCGGAAGTCTGTGGGGACGCGGCTGGAATTTCGTCGAAATCATCGCGCCGTGGTTGCTGATATTACTGCCGCTCAGCCTTGGGTTCTGCCGCGATCTGGACGTTATGGCGCTCGGCGACGAAAGTGCCTCGACGCTGGGGATCCGCGTTTCCCGCGTACAGCGTCTGGTGTTATTGCTGGCCGTCGCACTGGCCGCCATCAGCGTTGCCGCCTGCGGCCCGGTCGGGTTTATCGGGCTGGTCGCACCGCATCTGACCCGTAAACTGGTCGGCGGAAGGCACCGCGTTTTGATCCCCGCGTCAATGCTTATCGGGGCGCTGATTTTACTGCTGGCCGACGTGCTGGCGCGCACCCTGCATCCGCCGCTGGAGCTGCCTGCGGGCGTTTTAACGGCGGTGATAGGCGCACCGTATTTCTTCTGGCTTCTGATGAGAACCCGCTGACTATGCAACTGAGTGCAGAAAATCTGTACGCCGGATACGGCAATAAATCCATTCTGAACGGACTGTCGGTGACCCTTCCGGCCGGAAAAATCACCGCGCTGATCGGCCCGAACGGCTGCGGAAAATCGACGCTGCTGAAATGTTTTTCCCGCCTGCTGACGCCGGAGTCCGGCACGTTGCGGCTGCAAGGAGACGATATTTCCCGGCTACATGGCCGCGCGCTTGCCCGTAAACTGGCGCTGTTGCCGCAACAACACGTCGCGCCGGAAGGGATCCGCGTGCGGGAACTGGTCGGCTATGGCCGGAGCCCGTGGCTGAATTTATGGGGCAGGCTGGGGGAGCAGGATCACGCGAGGGTCTCGCGCGCGATGCAAGAAACGAATATTGGTGATCTGGCCGAAAAATTAGTCAGCGAGCTCTCCGGCGGACAGCGTCAGCGCGTATTTCTGGCGATGGTACTGGCGCAGGATACGCCGCTTGTTTTGCTCGACGAGCCGACAACGTATCTCGATATCAGCCATCAGGTTGAGCTGATGAATTTACTGCGCCGCCAGAATCAGCAGGGCAAAACGGTGGTCGCTGTGCTGCATGACCTCAATCAGGCCAGCCGTTATTGCGATTATCTGGTCATGATGGCGGCCGGAAAAATAGTTGCACAAGGCTCGCCGGAAGCCGTAATGACGCCTGCGCTGCTGGCACAGGTCTTTGATATTGATGCGCAAATCCATCCCGAGCCGGTTTCCGGTATGCCGATGTGCATTGTGAAATAGTTTTTCATTTTTCGTTGTCATTGTTTTCTATCGACTTGTCTGTTTTGAACTACACTTTTTGCACCCCTACGCGCCAGAGAGCGCAAGACAAAGATAACGAGAAAAACACGATGATTATTTCTGCATCAACGGACTACCGCGCGGCGGCAAAAAGCAAATTGCCGCCATTTCTGTTTCACTACATCGACGGCGGCGCGTACAACGAACACACCCTGCGCCGCAACACTTCGGATCTGGCCGATATCGCCCTGCGCCAGCGCATCCTGAAAAACATGTCCGATCTCAGCCTTGAGACGCAACTGTTTGGCGAAAAACTGGCAATGCCAGTGGTGCTGGCACCGGTCGGCCTGACCGGCATGTACGCACGTCGTGGTGAAGTTCAGGCGGCGCGCGCGGCAGCCAAAAAAGGCATTCCTTTCACGCTTTCCACCGTTTCCGTTTGTCCGATTGAAGAAGTCGCACCGGCCATCGACCGCCCGATGTGGTTCCAGCTTTACGTCTTAAAAGATCGCGGATTTATGCGCAATGCGCTGGAACGCGCGCAGGCGGCAGGCGTGAAAACGCTGGTCTTTACCGTCGATATGCCGGTGCCCGGCGCACGTTATCGGGACGCTCATTCTGGTATGAGCGGCCCGAACGCCGCCGTGCGCCGCATGTTGCAGGCCGTTTTGCATCCGCAATGGGCGTGGGACGTTGGCGTAAACGGCAAACCGCATGACCTCGGCAACGTTTCTGCCTATCTCGGCAAACCGACCGGGCTGGAAGATTATATCGGCTGGCTGGGCACCAATTTTGACCCGTCGATATCGTGGAAAGATCTGGAGTGGATCCGGGAGTTCTGGAAAGGCCCGATGATCATTAAAGGCATTCTTGACCCGGAAGACGCCAGGGACGCCGTGCGGTTTGGCGCAGACGGCATCGTGGTATCGAACCACGGCGGCCGCCAGCTCGACGGCGTGCTTTCCACTGCGCACGCGCTGCCTGCCATCGCTGACGCCGTAAAAGGCGACATCACCATTCTCGCCGATTCCGGCATCCGCACCGGCCTGGACGTGGTCCGCATGATCGCGCTCGGCGCCGACAGCGTGCTGCTCGGGCGCGCCTTTGTCTACGCACTGGCCGCGGCAGGTGAGGCGGGCGTCATCAACCTGCTGACTCTGATCGAAAAAGAAATGCGCGTCGCCATGACGCTGACTGGCGCGAAATCTATTTCAGAAATCAGCGCCGAATCGCTGGTCTACGGGCGAAGCGTGCGGTGATTTGATGCCGGAAAGGCAGCGATAATGTTTGTGAGGTGTCGCTGTCTTTATTATTTATCTGCTTTTTGAATATCTCAATTTTCCAGATATCCATGGGAGAAATGCGTATAAGTAACGGCCTGTAAATGTGTCAGCATAGATTTGTCCGGGTTAATCCTCAGGGCGCCATCACCTCAATTAAAAAAGTTAATTTTAGGGAATGTCTATGCTGAAAAATATCGCTCTGCCGGTTTCTAAATCGCTTTCTTTTGCAGGTCGTCTCACGGTTGTTGCAGCATTGCTTTCCTCCTTGTCCGCCTGGGCGGCAGAGCCGTTGCGCGTGCAGGCCGATCCGGTCCCTCATGCGGAAATTCTGGCGTATGTGCAGAAAATCGACCCAAGTCTGAATCTCAAAGTGATCGAAATTCCGAGCGGGGTGAATCCGAATGAATTGCTGGCGCACGGCGATGTGGATGCCAACTATTTCCAGCACGTGCCGTATTTGCTGTCGCAGGAAAAGGCGCTGAAAGAGAAGTTTGAAGTCGCCGCGACGGTGCATATCGAGCCGCTCGGCGTATATTCCAGCCGTCACAAAAGCTATGCGGAAGTGCCGCAAAATGGCACCGTTGCCGTCCCGAATAACGAAACCAATCTCAGCCGCGCGTTGTATTTACTGCAAAGTCAGGGGCTGATTACGCTGAAACCGGGCTTCACCGATCCGGCGAAAAATCAGGCCACGCCGCGTGATATCGCCACCAACCCGAAAAACCTGAAGATTCTGGAAGTCGAATCCCCGCAAATTCCGCGTTCATTACCGGATGTCGATCTGGCGGTCATTAACGGCAACTTCGCGCTGGAAGCCGGGCTGAGCCCGGCAAAAGACGCGCTGGGGCTGGAGAAAGCGAAGGGAAATCCTTATGCGAATATTCTGGTGACGACCGAAAAACTTAAAAATGATCCACGGATTAAGCAACTGGCGAAAGATCTCGAATCGCCGCAGGTCGCAGAGTTTATTAAAGAGAAGTTTAAAGGATCGGTGTTACCGGTGGCGGCTGCGAAAAGTTGATTTTTGGGCTCGCCGCCCAAGCTGGCTTTTAGGTCAAAACCGTGGGCGCCGGCCCACACAGGGTTAAGGAGCGTAAACGCGCTCCTTAACTTTTTAACTGCGCGCTGCCGCTCACCGTCCCGGTTATACCCGATACGGCGAGCATCTGCGAGCCAAAATCAGAAGCTATAACTCGCTGTCACCGACACATTTCTCGGCTCGCCGTACACTACGTACTGGCTGACACTCGTGTCATATTCTTTGTCGAACAGGTTGTTCACGTTGGCCTGAACGGCGAGTTGTTTCGTGACCTGATAACGGCTGAAGAGATTAACCACGGTGTAGCTGCCTTGCTCGGCGTAACGGGTGCCGTTGCCGCTTGGGCCCGGCACATCCTGCCAGACGTGAGTCTGCCAGTTCGCGCCGCCGCCGACGGTTAGATCCTGCAACATCGGCAGTCGATAGCTGGTGAACAGTTTCAGCTGCGTGCGCGGCAGTTGCGGGTTAACCGCGTCGCTGTTCTCGTCTTCGGCAATGTAACGGGTGCCGCCGAACGTCATCTGCCAGTTGTCGGTCAGCGCGCCATTCAGTTCGAATTCAATCCCGCGGCTCACCGTGCCGTTTTTGCCTTCGTACGCTGTATCGGTCGAGCCTTCGATGGTGCGGCCGGTACTTTGCGCGACGTTATCGAGTTCCGCACGGAACACCGCAACGGATGCGGTCAGGCGGCTGTTGAACCAGTCGGATTTCACGCCCGCTTCGTAGTTTTTGCCGATTACCGGCGACAGATACGCGCCGTTGATATCGCGGTAAGTCTGCGGCTGGAACACCGACGTGTAGCTGGCGTAGGTTGACCAGGTATCGTTGATGTCGAACACCAGACCGGCGTACGGCGTGATGTTGTTCTTCTCAATCTGAGCCGTCAGGGTGTCAGAATTCCAGTTGGTGTAACGCGCACCGACAATCAGATGCAGCGGATCGGCCAGCGAAAGACGCGTGGCGACGTACGCGGATTTCTGGCGGATAACATCCCGCTCAGCCAGAGAACGCGGACCCCAGTCAGTTTCCGGGAACTGGCTGTTGTAGTCGTTAAAGTTACCCAGCTCTTCGGTCGAAATATTGGCGAATGCGCTGTAATAGGTATTTTGTTGTTTGGAATAACTCACGCCGGTCATCAGTTCATGCTGACGGCCAAACAGTTCGTACGGGCCGCTGGCAAAGGCGTCCACGCCATCGACTTTACGTTTACCGGTGTTGTAGCCGGTCCCCGCGACGACCGGATAACCGGCATAAGCGGATTCGCCCACGCCGGTGGTTTTATCGAATGTCCCGTCGATGTACATCATTTTGCTGTCGATAAGGGATTCAGTATGCGTGCCGTTCAGCGTGGCCTGCCAGCCGTTATCGAAGGACTGTTTCAGGGTGGTGAAAAGTTTGGTGGTCTCTTTATTGCTGTAAGCCCAGTCCGGCGCGGAGTTGAAACCACGGCGGTAATCGGTTTTGCTGCCGTCGAGATACCAGCGCGGCATGCCGCCCCAGGTCGGGCTGTCGGTATTCGTTTGCTGGAATTCGTAGCCCGCGGAAAGCAGGGTGGAATCGGTCAGGTCGGCATCAACCGTGGCGTAGACGAATTTTTTGGTCGCGCCGTAACGCTCAACGTAGCTGTTCTGATCCTGATATCCGGTGATCAGGCGGCCACGCACACTGCCGGAGGCATTCAGCGGAGTAGACAAATCAGCCACGTAACGCTGTTTGTTCCAGCTGCCGTAAGTCGCGGAAACATTGCCGGTGAATTCTTTGCTGTCGGCGTGTTTACGCACCTGGTTGACAGAAGCGGACGGGTTGCCCGGGCCGGTCATCAGGCCGGTTGCGCCGCGCACCACTTCGATGCGTTCGAACAGTGCGGTGTCGGACTGGGAATCGCCCAGATCCCAGCGCGGGTCGAAGGTGGTCGGAATGCCATCGACCATGTAGTTATCGATTAAAAAGCCACGTGCGTAATAGGTGCGACGGTCAAGATCCGAGACGCTTTCCTGAATGCCGGTGGTGTTTTTCAGTACATCACCCAGCGTTTGCAGTTGCTGATCCTGCATACGTTGTTTGCTGATGATGCTCACGGACTGCGGAATGTCGCGCGTGGTCAGCGCCATTTTGGTGCCCGCGGTGGTGACCGGTACGCTGTAATCGGTAGCGGCAGTGTCGGTAACCGCCGCGTTATTTTGGCCGGTCACGACGACCGTATCGTCGGTTTTATTCGCCGTAGTTTCGGCGGCAAAAGCAGAATGTAAAGAAGACGAAATAAAAACAGCCATAACAGAAAGTGAAAGTTTCTGTCCTAAATTATTATTCCTGCCACGGATTGATTTAACTGAATTTTTCCCTGAAACGGATACCATTTATTAATCTCCGAAAGATTATTTTATATTTTATTAGCCACAACTTTTAGATATTTATAACGCTTTAAAAGGGTGAACAAGACCCGCCGGGATCCCCCGAAAAAGAGGGTCGGAATGGTGGAGTGCAAACTTAGTTAATAAAGCGAATGAGAATAATACGCATTGGGTTTAGCGGTGTAAATAAATATTACCATTCTGTAATAGTGAGTTTTCTTTCTCATTTTTAGCCATTAAGAAATCTAGACATCTAAACGTTCGTTTTGTAGAGTGTCATTCACCTGATGAATTACTGTTTGATTCAGTTAAGAAAATTTCGAGGCGGTGACACAATGATCAGTAACATTAAAATTCTCGATGGCGGAATGGGCCGTGAACTGGCCCGGATGGGCGCGCCGTTCCGTCAGCCGGAATGGTCGGCGCTGGCGCTGATCCAGGCACCGGAATTTGTGCGTAAAGCGCATGACGCTTTTATTGCAGCCGGTTCTGACGTGATCACCACCAACAGCTACGCCGTTGTCCCTTTCCATGTGGGTGAAAACGTCTTTGCGGAGCAGGGCGCAGCGCTGATTGCGCTGTCCGGAAAACTGGCGCGCGAAGCCGCTGATGCGGCAAAAACGCCGGTGAAAGTGGCGGGTTCCCTGCCGCCGGTTCTGGGTTCTTATCGCCCGGATCTCTTCGAGCCCGTTGCGGCGAAAACACTGCTGACCGTGCTGGTGGAGAATCTCAAAGACACCGTGGATTACTGGCTGGCCGAAACGCAAAGTTCAGTCGCCGAAGTTGAAGCAGTGCGCGAAGTGCTGACAGATGTGCTGGGCGATGACCGGCGTCCTCTGTGGTTCTCGTTCACCTTGCAGGATCAGCTTACCGGTGACGGCCACGCGCTGCTGCGCTCCGGCGAATCCATCGAGCAGGCAGTTGACGCCGCGCAGCGTTTATCCGCCAGCGCGATTTTGTTCAACTGTAGCCGCCCGGAAGTGATGGCCGCCGCCGTTCGTGCGGCACGCGCCGCAAACACCTCTTTTGATATCGGCGTTTATGCCAACGCTTTCGAGCCCGCGGATAACAAACGCGGTGCGAATGAAGGGTTAAGCAAAATGCGTCAGGACACCGATCCTGCCGGATATCTGCAATTTGCCGAAGACTGGGTAGCGCAGGGCGCAACGATGGTTGGCGGCTGCTGCGGTATCGGGCCGGCACACATCGCGGCATTGAAAAACGCCTTCAGCCAATAAAATCAAAAACATTTCAGCCGCACGCCGGACTGAATTTTGGGGCGTGATCGCCTCAGTGACAGGGGAAAAACATGATTGATCGTCGTTCGTTTATTAAAAGTGCGGGGGCACTTTCCATCGCAGCCGCCACGCATTCATTGTGGCTGGGCAATGCATTTGCCGCCGACGCTGAGAAGCCGAAAAAAGGCGGGCACCTGGTGGTGGGCGTGGATAACGCGTCCAGCACCGACCGTCTGGATCCGGCATTCTGGTTCGAAACGTACATGTATTTTGTCGGCTCACAGGTTTTCAATAACCTGGTGGAAATCGACGAAAGCGCCGGGCTTGCCCCCTCGCTGGCGGAATCCTGGTCATCTGCCGATGGCAGCAAAACCTGGGTGCTGAAAATCCGTCAGGGCGTGCAGTTCCACGATGGCCGCTCGCTGGGCGCGAAAGACGTGGTCTATTCCCTTAATCACCACCGCGGCGAGAAATCCACATCGCCGGTAAAAGGTTATCTGGACACCGTCAGTTCCATTGAAGCGACCGGCGAACACGAAGTGACGATCAAACTGGCCGCCGCCGATGTGGAATTTGTCTGGCTGCTGAGCGCGGTGCATTTTGCGGTCACCGCCGAAAATGAAAACTTCGACAAAGGCATCGGCACAGGCGCGTTCATTCTGGAGAAATTCCAGCCGGGCGTAACCACGCTGACCAAACGCAATCCGAATTACTGGAACAGCGAACGCGGGCATGTTGATTCCGTCGAAACGCTGGCGATGAACGATTCCACGGCGCGCGTGGCGGCGCTGGTCAGCGGCTCTGCGCACCTGATTAACCGCGTGAATCCGCGCATTGTCAGCCGTATCGAGCGCATGCCGAACCTGAAACTGGTGCGTGCGAAAGACAGCATGATTTACACCTTCCCGGGGCTGTCGAATCTGGCGCCGTTTGATAACGTCGATGGCCGTCTGGCGCTGAAATATGCCATTGACCGTCAGCAAATTATCGACACGGTATTGGGCGGATACGGCACCGTTGCCAACGATAATCCCATTTTCCCGTCGAACCGCTACTTTGCGAAAGACATCCCGCAGCGTCCGTATGATCCTGAAAAAGCCCAGTTCCACTGGAAGAAATCCGGGTTCAGCGGCCCGCTGACGCTTAACGTGGCCGACGCCGGTTTCCCGGGCGCGGTTGATGCCGGTCAGCTTTATCAGCAATCTGCGGCGAAAGCCGGGATCAACCTCAACGTGGTTCGCGTGCCGGATGACGCGTTCTGGAATGATATCTGGCAGAAAAAAGCGTTTGTGTCGTCTAACTGGGCGAACCGTCCGACCGCCGATGCGCTGCTTTCTCTGGTGTTTACCAGCCAGTCTTCGTGGAATGAATCGGCCTGGCACGTTCCGGCCTTCGATGCGATGGTGAAAGCCGCGCGCGGGGAGCCGGATGAAGCGCGCCGTAAGCAGATTTACCACGATATTCAGGTGATGCTGGTCGATCAGGGTAGCGAAGTCATTCCGCTGTACGCCGACGCGCTTGACGGCTGCTCATCCAAAATCAAAGGATTCACCTCTGTGCCGGGAATGCCGCTGAGCGGTAACCGCGCGGCAGAGAAAATCTGGATCGAAAGCTGAGCCGGGTAAAAGAATAATGTCAGAACTTCCTTCTGTAAAAATACCTCAACGGCCCGCGGGCCGTTTTTCGCTGAACCGTGTTTCACCAGACGGCTCGCTTTTGCGCATGGTGCTGGTGCGTTTGTTTTATGGCGTGCTGGTGGTGCTGGCGGTTTCCGTGCTGATTTTTGCCGGTGTGCAGTTGCTGCCGGGCAACGCGGCCACCGCCATTCTCGGCCAGAGCGCGACGCCGGATGCCATCCGCGAACTGAACTTGCAACTCGGGCTGGATAAACCGGCGGCGAGCCGCTATCTGAGCTGGCTGTCCGGCGTACTGCACGGCGATTTCGGTACCAGTTTCTCCACCCGCGAAGCCATCAGCGGCCCGCTGTTTACGCGGCTTGGTAATACGCTGTTTCTGGCGGGATGCACCGCCGCCATCGCGGTTCCGCTGGCGCTAATCATCGGGTTTATTTCCGTGCGTTATCACGGCAGCGTTATCGATACTTTCCTTAATGCCATCACCCGCGCCACCGTTGCGCTGCCGGAATTTTTCTCCGGTTATCTGCTGATCCTGATTTTCGCCATCACGCTGGCGTGGGCACCGAGCAACAGCAGTATTTCGCCGGACATGCCGCTGGCCGCCAAACTTGCTGCAATCTCACTGCCGTGCGCCACCCTGGTGCTGGCGATCCTCGGGCACATGAGCAACATGACCCGCGCCGCGCTGATTGCCGCGCAAAGCTCCGCGTATGTGGATACCGCGCTGCTGAAAGGGCTGTCGCCGTCGCGCATTTTGTGGCGTCACGTTCTGCCCAACGCCATCGGCCCGATTATCAACGTCGTGGCGATCAATCTGGCGTATCTGATGGTCGGCGTGGTGATTGTCGAGAACGTCTTTGTGTATCCGGGGCTGGGGCAATACATGGTCGACAGCATCAGCAAACGCGACATTCCGGTGATGCAGGATTGCGCGCTGTTGCTGGCCGGGATTTATATCCTGCTGAATTTGCTGGCCGACGTGATGGCGCTGGTCGCCAATCCGCGTTTACGCCATAACCGCTAAAATTTAGGAATTGCTGCAATGCCTGCCTTAAAACCTGCCTCGATCCTTGGCCTGCTGGTGCTGATTCTCTTTGTTCTTATCGCGATTTTTGCGCCGTGGCTGGCGCCGCACGCACCGGATCAGACACTGGGCATGTCGTGGGATCTGCCGGGACCCAATGCGCTGCTCGGCACCGACAATCTCGGGCGTGATCTGCTTTCGCGCCTTATCTGGGGCACCCGTGTTTCGCTGGGCGTTACCGTGCTGGCGGCGCTGGTGGCCTTTTCGGTCGGCTGCACGTTGGGCTTTATCGCCGGATTGCGCGGCGGCTGGCTGGATCAGGTGATTTCCCGCTGCAACGACATCGTGATGGCGATCCCGACACTGATTCTGGCGCTGATCGTGCTGGCCGTCTTGCCGAAAACCTTGCTGACCCTGACGCTGGTTCTCGGGCTGCTGGAATCCACCCGCGTGCTGCGCGTGGCACGTTCGCTGGCGACGGATATCGGCGTGATGGAGTTTGTCTATGTGGCGCGCCTGCGCGGAGAAAGCCTCGGCTGGATCCTCCGGCGGGTGATTTTGCCTAACGCCTTACAGACGCTGATTGCCGAATTTGGCCTGCGCTTTATTTTCATTTTGCTGTTCCTCTCGGCGCTGTCGTTCCTCGGTCTTGGCGTTCAGCCACCGACCGCCGACTGGGGCGGGCTGGCGCGGGATAACAAAGACGGCATTCTGTTTGGCGTTTGGGCGGCGCTGATCCCCGGCGGGGCGATTGCGGTGCTGGCGCTGGCGGTAAATGCCGTCGCCGACTGGCTGATGAGCGGTTCGACCCGCATCTGGGGGAAAAAAGCATGAGCGATGTTTTACTCAAAACAGAAAATTTGCGCGTGGTGTCCGCCGGTAAAAATCCGCGGACGCTGGTGGATGACGTGTCTTTTACCGTGAAACGCGGCGAAGTGCTGGGGCTGATTGGTGAATCCGGCGCGGGGAAATCCACTATCGGGCTGGCAATTCTCGGCCATTGTCGTCAGGGAATGCGTATTCATTCCGGCAGCATTGTCTTTAACGGGCAGGATCTCACGGCGTTGTCTGACCGGCGTTTACGGCAGATCCGTGGTCGCCATATTGCGTATGTGGCGCAGTCCGCCGGTGCGGCGTTTAACCCGGCGATTACCCTGGGTGAACAGGTGATTGAAGCGGCACTGAAACACAAAATCTATGACCGCCAGCAGGCACAGGCGCGCGCCATTGAACTGTTTGAACAGCTCGGTTTGCCGCAGCCGCAGGCGTTTTATCAGCGTTATCCGCATCAGGTTTCCGGCGGTCAGTTGCAGCGGGCGATGATTGCGATGGCGCTGTGCGCCAGTCCCGAACTGCTGATTTTCGATGAACCGACGACGGCGCTGGATGTCACCACGCAGCTTGGCGTGCTGAAAGCCATTGCCGATGTGATCCGCATTTCCGGCGTGGCGGCTATTTACATCAGCCACGATCTGGCCGTTGTCGCGCAAATCAGCGACAAGATTATGGTGTTGCAGCACGGCAAAACGGTGGAACAGGCACCGGCCGCGCAACTGCTGGCGCAGCCGCAACAGGAATACACCCGGCGTCTGCTGAATGCGCAGGGCGAAACCAAAACGCCGCAAACCGGCGAGGCACCGGTGGCGCTAAGTCTGCGCAATATCAGCGCGCGTTATCAGGCGCAGCCGGTCTTGCAGGATATTTCCCTGAATTTGCCGCGTGGCCGGACGCTGGCGGTGATCGGCGAATCCGGTTCGGGGAAATCAACGCTCGGCAAAGTGATTTGCGGGTTACTCAGTCCGGAAACGGGGAAAATGACGCTGGAACAGCAAACGCTGCCTGCCGGTCTGCGTCAGCGCAGCCGCCCGCAGTTGCGCGATGTGCAGCTGATTCATCAGATCCCCGATACCGCGCTGAACCCGAAAGAGCGTATTGGCGGGCAGATTTCCCGCGTGCTGGAATGTTTTACTTCGCTGAACCGCCCGGAACGGCAGGCCAAAGTCAGCGAACTGCTGGCACAGGTCGGGCTGCATGCGGAGCTGGCGGAGCGTTATCCTGCGGCACTTTCCGGCGGCCAGAAGCAGCGCGTGTGTATCGCGCGTGCGCTGGCGGCGGAGCCGAAACTGATTGTGTGCGACGAACCGACGTCCGCGTTAGACCCGCTGGTGGCGCGCGAGGTGCTGGCACTGCTGCGTAAAATCCAGCACGACACCGGCATTGCGTACCTCTTTATCACGCATGATTTGCAGGTGGTGCGCGAGATTGCTGATGAAGTGGCGGTACTGAAGCAAGGCGTGATTGTGCGTCAGGGGCCGGTAGCATCCGCACTGAGCGAACCGCTGGACGATTACACCCGCGAGTTGCTGCATTCCGTACCGGAAATGCGCACCGGCTGGCTGGCGGAAATGTTCGTCAGCGCGTAAAGCGGCCTCCCCTGAAAAGGGGAGGCGTAAATCGCAACTCCATTTTTGTACAGTTACAAACCTTTCTGATTCATTTCTCTTTACACTTCCCTAATAATTCATTCACTAAAGATCTCTTTATTTGTACCGATAACCTTCCTGAACATTAAATATTTCTAAGAGTTTTATTCCCGCGTCAAAAAATTAATTTGAGATAAGGGTTTACGGATTATTTAAAAAAATAAACAGTGATTTCGCTATGCAATTATCAGCGGTTTGAATTGTTTCGCGTTGTATTCATTTTATTGGCCAGGAAATAAGGGAGTGAGAATGTTTAAGATGATCAACAATATGCGGGTGGGTGCCCGTTTGGGGGCCGCATTCAGCCTGGTAATTCTGTTATTAATCATCGTCAGCGTGACAGCAGTAACAAAAATAAGCGCTATCAACGCCAGCATTGACCAAATAGTCAACGATCGTTATGTGAAAGTTCGTCTGGCATTTGATGTCCGCGACGGTGTGAATAACCAGATTAAATTCTTGCGCGGAATTGTCATCGATACCAAGAATCCTGAACAAAACCAAAAACGTTATTTACAGCTGGATGACACCATTAAACAAACCAATCTGGCGATGAGCAAAATTGCGGCCATCCAGACAACGGTGACCGGTAAGCAAAAAATTAAAGCCTTGCAGGATGCCAGCGATGCGTTTGAAAGCGGCAAAGAAGCGCTGATTGCACTGGTCCGCGCCGGTGATATGGACGGCGCAACCGAATATGTCCTGCGTAAACTGACCACGTCGCAGAACGCGTATCTGGATCTGGCCATCGCTTTTGCCAATTCTCAGGATCAGCAGTTGCAGGCTGAAGGCAAAAAAGCGGTGGCAGACGGGCATACCGCCATTGAACTGACGCTGATTTTCTCCGCGCTGGCGATCCTGCTGGCCGCGGCAATGGGCTATTTCCTGACCCGTTCAATCACCCGTCCGCTGCTTAACGCCGTGAAAGTGGCGGAAAACGTGGCGGCAGGCGACCTGACCACGCAGATTCAGGTGAACTCCCACGACGAAACGGGCCAGCTGATGCAGGGCCTGAAAAACATGAACGAAAATCTGCTCAAGATCGTGACAGAAGTTCGTGCCGGAACCCATGCGATTAACAGCGCGTCCAGCGAAATTGCCGCCGGGAACCTGGATTTGTCTTCCCGTACTGAACAGCAGGCCAGCTCACTGGAAGAAACCGCCTCGGCCATGGAACAGATGACCGCGACGGTGAAACAGAATGCTGATAACGCGCGTCAGGCTAATCAGCTCGCGGCGCAGGCTTCCCGCGTGGCAGTGCAGGGCGGCGAAGTGGTGGGCGAAGTCGTTAATACGATGGAAGGCATCAATGCTTCTTCCCGCAAAATCGTCGATATTATCGCGGTGATCGACGGCATTGCGTTCCAGACCAACATTCTGGCGCTGAACGCCGCCGTGGAAGCCGCGCGTGCCGGTGAACAGGGGCGCGGATTTGCCGTGGTGGCATCAGAAGTGCGTAATCTGGCGCAGCGTTCTGCTTCGGCGGCGAAAGAGATTAAATCGCTGATCGACGATTCTGTTCTGAGAGTCGATAACGGGACGCAGCTGGTCGCCAAAGCGGGCGCGACGATGGCCGAAGTGGTGTCCAGCGTGAAGAACGTGACCGACATCGTGGGCGAAATTGCGATTGCCAGCAATGAACAAAGCACCGGCATCGAAGAGATCAACAAAGCCATCAACCAGATGGACGAAGTCACGCAGCAGAACGCCGCGCTGGTCCAGGAGGCCTCTTCGGCAGCATATTCCCTGAATGAGCAGGCGGAGCGTCTGTCGCAGGCCATCAGCATCTTTAAAGTCAGCGCGGCGACGGCAACCTCCGCCGTGCGTAAAGCGACGCAGGTTAAATCTCCGGCATTATTGCCAAACCGTCGCGCGGTGCCTGCCGCCGATGAAGGCTCGTGGGAAACCTTCTGATTTTCTGATTATTTTCTGCGTTAATTATCCCAACCCGGTACTGAGTATCGGGTTTTTTACTTTTCTGCGGCGAAGATCGTGACGCAGGGGGACTGACGGGCTGACGATAAGGCGGAAGGCGACTTCCGCTTATTTGAACCTTCCGTGGTGCGGTTACCCGCTATCCTTTCAGAAAATCTGCACGCAGTTTATTCAGAACGTTGAAGACCGGTTTTCCTGCGGATTCGGCAATCTTTGTGTCAGCGAAAACTTGCTGCCAGTTAGCCAGTGCGGCCAGCGTCTGATCAATGTAATCATCCGGTTTGAGGAATTTATAGTCTTTGCACAACTGGTGCATAAGTTTTCGCGTCGGTTTTCCTTTTCCAGCAAATGACGTTGTGTGTTCCCCCATGCCTTCAGAAAATGTCAGGTCATAAGCGGGGGTCAACGTCCACCGTTCTTCCGTATCAGAATGGATAAATGCAAAATTTTTTGCATGATCATCGTAGTTATGGGAGAGCGCATTAAAGACCATCAGACGCGCCATTTTCTCGACTTCAGCAGCATTTTGGGTCAACGCGTAAGTGAGTTTAAGCATTTCACTGTAATCGAGCGACTGGGTTCTGAAATCGGCATAAATCACCGCCGATGCGGTCATCACGTGGCGGCGGCTGTCGCCCTCACGGTCAAAACGACGTGTTGCAAAGAAACGCTCGGTTTGATTCTTATCAGAGAGTTGCACGTCTAACAGCGTTGAGTCCGCCATTATGACGCCCGCATTTCTTGCCATGATGGCGTATGCCTGCTCGATAGCGCCAGTTTCCAGCGGTTCATCCAACGCCCTGAACTTTACAATCCAGTGGGTATATCCTTCACGCAGCGGCTCAAAGGCTGAAGTAGCCTGGGTTGTATCTGCTGAGAGGGCTACGATGGCCTTTGGCCGGGCACCACCCGGCGAGCCGCCCGCAATACGCAGTGTTTTAAGAACCTGGTGAGTCTCCCCGGCCTGCACTTCGACAGAGGCCTCAAAAAGGTCTGCGAGGCTAAGCGAAGAGGGAATATCCACTTTCTCAGATTTAGGGTGATATTCAAAAGCCCCCATGCCGCGATCGCCGAGGTACGCCAGACGGTCAAGTTGAGTGAGCGTCCGGGATGTCCCCGCACCAAAATGGCCATCGAAGAACCGGTCCATTAATTCCAGACCCCAGTCATCCGGCAGGGAATCTGAAAATGCGCCATGTAACCCGCGAAATAACATATCTTTCGCGAGCTGAGGTTTATCATCGAACGTCATAGTAAACGGTGAAAGGCTGAACCCTGAAGCCAGCCACGCTTTACTGTATGTGAAGTAAATGCCTTTTCCTTCAGCCTGATACAACTCACCGACCTTTTGTCCGTTGACGGAAACGGTTAGCTCTTCTATATGCGTCAGTGTGTCGTTTCTGAATGATTTATTCATCGTGCCCCCCGCTGGCGGCTGGCATTTTTTAGTTCCTCATAGGAACCGGGTTGTGAAGGTTTGAACAGCGTGGTGAATGGCGTGAGTTCATCCAGCGCGGTCGCCAGCAAGATCATCGATTCCAGCGTAGCAGAACCCGTGAGTTCAAAGCGTTTTATGGATGATTCAGAAACCCCTGAACGTTCAGCCAGTGTTTTACGTGAAAGATTTTTCGACAGACGTAATGCCCGTGCGTTTTTTCCGATATCGCGGGCAATTTCAGCAGGGGAATAAAGAAAGTGCATCAGGGACATTAAACGTCACTCCAGTGGCACTTAATGGTCCATATAAGACCTGTTATGTGCATTAATCGATGATAATAGGTCATTTTAGACCCGTTATTAAAAAAATGCAAAACCCCGCACAAAAGGTCATATATGACCTCTTATGCGGGTTGATAGTGTTTACAGGTCATATTTGACCCATAAAAGTATGGCCTGTTTTGTTAACGCCCGACGCGTGCCTGCAACGCGGCCGGATAGCGGTCTCCGTGAACTTCGACGGCGGCCAGCGCGCTGGCGAGATTGCGTAATTCGCTGTCGCTCAGCGTGACGTCCGTTGCGCCTAAGTTTTCTTCCAGACGGTGCAGTTTGGTGGTGCCCGGAATCGGTACAATCCACGGTTTTTGTGCCAGCAGCCAGGCCAGCGCAATCTGTGCCGGTGTCACGCGTTTTTCCTGCGCGATGTGATGAATCACCGCCAGCAGGCTCTGGTTTGCCGCCAGCGCTTCCGGTGAGAAACGCGGCACTTTGCTGCGGAAATCGTCGCTTCCAAAGGTGGCATTCGCATCAAATGCGCCGGTCAGGAAGCCTTTCCCCAGCGGGCTGAAGGGCACAAAACCAATACCCAGCTCTTCCAGCGTCGGAATGATTTCCTGCTCCGGCTCGCGCCACCACATTGAATATTCGCTTTGCAGCGCGGTAACCGGCTGCACGGCGTGCGCGCGGCGGATAGTTTGTGCGCCCGCTTCGGACAACCCGAAGTGCTTCACTTTACCCTCGGCAATCAGATCTTTTACTGCACCAGCAACGTCTTCAATCGGTACTTCCGGGTCTACACGGTGCTGATAAAGCAGGTCGATGACGTCGGTCTTCAGGCGTTTCAGCGAGCCTTCCACCGCAACGCGAATGTGTTCCGGGCGGCTGTTGAGGTTTTGCTGTTTGTTATCGTCGCCAAAGGTGAAACCAAATTTCGTGGCGATCACGACTTTATCGCGCACCGGTGCCAGCGCTTCGCCGACCACTTCTTCGTTGAGGTACGGGCCGTAAACTTCGGCGGTGTCAAAGAAGGTCACGCCGCGTTCGACAGCGGCGCGGATTAGTTCAATGGCCTGACGGGTTTCCGTTGCGGCGCCGTAACCAAAGCTCAGCCCCATGCAGCCTAAACCGAGAGACGAAACTTCGAGGCCAGATTTGCCCAGTAAGCGTTTTTGCATGTGATTTTTCCTCAGTATTGACGTGATACGTTCAGTGTCCGTGGGATCTGCGATCCGTTGTGTGGAGATTTATCCTGTAATCCCAAAATCCTGTGATTTCAGGATGAGTGACAACGGAAGCGTAACGTGGACTGAATCATAGTCGCTGAAGGTTCATCGGATTAGAGGGGGCAATCCGCATACCTTTATGAACTGAGTTCATAAATCGGAGAGAGCCTGCGGGAACATTACAAAGTTGTCATTTTTCTGGCGGCTTTCTGTAGGGGCGCGCAGTTTGTCTGGCTGAGTATCGAAGATACGGGCGAGGGAATCTCTGCGGAACATCTGCCGCTGATTTTTGACCGTTTCTACCGGATCGACGCTTCGCGCAGCCTGACTGAAAACACCGGCCTCGGGCTGGCGATTGTGAAGACCATTGCGGAATTGCACGGTGGCCGAATTGTCGTCGAAAGCGAACCGGGAAAAGGCAGCCGTTTTACGCTGGTTCTGCCAAAATAATCATCCTGCGCTGAACTCCCGATAAATAAAATTCAGCGTTCCCGATGAGACAGGCTATCTTTCTTAAGGTTTTTAGATGATTAGCCAGAAAAATAAAGGGAGCACATGACCAAAATTTTATCGCCCCCGGCGCAGGCGCTGATGATGTCGTTGCTGACGGGGCAGGCGGTTCACTGGCAAAGTGCGTGGACGCCGCCTCCTTATACCGTGCAGGCCTGGCGGGGGATCAGTTCCGTGATGTTCTCAAAAATACTCGAACCGGTCTGGTGGTGCTGTCGTTGTCCGGATCCGGTGGTGACGGTCAGGCGTAACAGCGTCTACTGGCTGGCGCATCTGGTACAGGAACCCGGCCCGGCGGCGGAGAAACTGTGGATTGATGCGGTAAAAGCGCGCTATCAGATGCAGACCAACAGTACGCTCGGCCATGAAGCCGACGCCTTTCTGGTGCAGGTTTTTCAGGATTACGTCGCGCTGTATGACCTTTATCGCAAAGGGAAAGATAAGGCGAAAAATAGCTAGCAATAATGCGGATCCGTTTAGGAAATCGCGTTTCCGTTATTCGCCGATATAATAAAAGTCCGAATTACTTCATTAATAACCCGCCGTTATATCGGTGTAATATATTTCAAAATTTATATTCGGCTAATATTCAGCCATTTACTGCCCGCAAGGTTATTATCTGCGGCCGCCTTACATCCGGCAGGCTATAATAACAATGTTCTTTTTGGGATCTGCTATCCGGCCTCTGCGCCGGTGCGAAGTCACGGCCAGCGCGGGGCGATGCGATGTCACTTAAGGGCAATTTTGTTCCCGTGGTATCACGCGTTTACCCGTTGTTTACCTGACAGGAAGTGCTTTTTAGTGCTTTATTAATGACCGTGTAACGGAGTTAAGTCAGCACGATCGTTCACTAAATCAGCAACATATTGATTCTGTTAAAAAAGAATAAACAATTCTATACAAAATAAATTATTGAGGTACAGAGTAAAAAGCCATATATTGGCCGCGTTTTTCTCATGGTACTTACCTTTTAAATACATTTATTCAATTGCAGCGTTTCCATAACCTGCGGTTGTAGGAGAGATATGATGACGGATAAAGTCCGTATTGACAGTTTAGGTGCGAATTCATTAAACGGAAACAATGAAACCTATTTGGCGAGACAAGCTGAATTTGAATCGAATGTCAGGAGCTACCCGCGCAAGTTGCCGTTAGCAATTGCGAAGGCCAATGGCGTGTGGATCACCGATGTTGAGAATAATCAATATCTTGATTGCCTTGCCGGTGCCGGTACGCTGGCTCTTGGACATAATCATCCGGACGTGCTGCAAAGCATCCAAAATGTCATTACCAGCGGCTTGCCGTTACATACACTGGATCTGACAACCCCGTTGAAAGATCAGTTCTCAGAATATCTGCTTTCTTTACTGCCGCAACAGGGCAAAGAGTATTGCCTGCAATTCACCGGCCCGTCCGGTGCGGATGCGGTAGAAGCGGCCATGAAACTGGCTAAAAAAGTCACCGGTCGCTCTGGCATCATCAGCTTCTCCGGCGGTTATCACGGTATGACACACGCCACGCTGGCGGTGACCGGTAATCTGTCTCCGAAAGAAGCGGTAAACGGCATGATGCCGGAAGTGCAGTTCATGCCTTACCCGCACCAGTACCGCTGCCCGCTGGGCATTGGCGGTGAAGCCGGCGTTAAAGCATTAACTTATTACTTCGAAAACCTGATCAACGACGTAGAAAGCGGCGTTCGCAAACCTGCGGCCGTTATTCTGGAAGCCGTTCAGGGCGAAGGCGGCGTGAACCCGGCTCCGGCTGAGTGGTTGCAGCGCATCCGTAAAGTGACTCAGGAACACGGCATTCTGCTGATCCTCGACGAAGTTCAGGCTGGTTTCTGCCGTACCGGCAAACAGTTCGCCTTCGAACACGCGGGTATCGAGCCGGACATCATTGTGATGTCTAAAGCGGTCGGCGGCGGTCTGCCACTGGCGGTTCTGGGTATCAAGAAACAGTTCGACGCCTGGGCTCCGGGTCACCACACCGGTACATTCCGTGGTAACCAGCTGGCAATGGCTACCGGTCTGACGACGCTGAAAATCTTGAAAGAAGAAAAGATTGCAGAAAAAGTCGCCGCGCAGGGTGAATGGCTGAAAGGCAAACTGGCTGACCTGCAAAAACGTTATCCGGTGATCGGTAATGTGCGTGGTCTGGGCCTGATGATTGGTATCGAGATCGTTAAACCGAACGAAGCGCAGGATCACATGGGTTGCTACCCGGCTGATGGCGATTTGTCTGCGCTGTTGCAGAAAAAATGCTTCGGTGCTGGCCTGATCCTGGAACGTGGTGGCCGTAATGGCTGCGTGCTGCGCCTGTTGCCTTCCCTGCTGATCACGAACGATGAGCTGGGTATTTTCCTCGATAAGTTTGAGCAGGCGCTGCTGGCGGCTGGCATCAAACCTGTCTGAGCGGAGTAAGAGATTCTGATGTCCGAGTTAAACCCGATTCTGGCAGGCTCAGCGCAAAGCACTGAAGCCTACCAGCAGGCCATTGCACAGAGCAGTGAAGCTGTTGTGCAGTGGCTGCAACAACCTGAGATGTATCAGGGGAAAACCGTTGCACAACTGCGTGAGCGTATTACGCTGGACTTCAATCCTCAGGGCCTGGGCAACCAGGCTGCGATTGAACGTGCGATTGAATACTTCCTGAAAGACAGCCTGTCTGTGCATCACCCGCAGTGCGTGGCGCATCTGCATTGCCCGAGTCTGGTGATCAGCCAGGCCGCGGAAGTGCTGATTAACGCCACTAACCAGAGCATGGACTCCTGGGACCAAAGCCCGTCAGCGACCATCATCGAGATGAAGCTGATTGAATGGCTGCGGACTCAGGTCGGTTACCAGGCTGGCGATGCGGGCGTGTTCACCAGCGGCGGCACCCAGAGCAATCTGATGGGGCTGATGCTGGCGCGTGACGCGTTCTTCGCCCGTCAGGGACACTCCATCCAGCAGGATGGTCTGACCGGTAACCTGCGTAAAATTAAAGTGTTATGTTCTGAAAACGCGCACTTCTCCGTGCAGAAAAACATGGCATTGCTGGGCCTCGGCTATCAGTCTGTAACACTCGTCAAAACCGATGAATTCGCCCGTATGGATTTCAACGATTTACGCGAGAAAGTGGCACAGGCTCAGGCCAACGGCGAGCAGATCCTGGCGATTGTCGCAACAGCCGGTACCACCGACGCCGGTGCTATCGACCCGCTGCGTAAAATTGCTGAACTGGCCGCGGAGCACCAGATTTGGGTGCACGTTGACGCGGCGTGGGGCGGTGCCTTGTTGCTGTCTGAAAAATATCGTCATTATCTGGACGGTATCGAACTGGTGGATTCCATTACGCTGGACTTCCACAAACAGTTCTTCCAGACCATCAGCTGCGGCGCGTTCCTGCTTAAAGAAGAGCGTCACTACGAGCTGATGCGCTATCAGGCGGCTTACCTGAACTCTGAGTTCGACGAAGCGGCTGGCGTGCCAAATCTGGTGTCTAAATCGCTGCAAACCACCCGCCGTTTCGATGCGCTGAAACTGTGGATGGGTCTGGAAGCGTTGGGTCAGAAACAGTACGCCGAAATCATCGATCACGGTGTCACACTGGCACAAGACGTGGCGCAGTTCGTGATGTCCGAAGCGTCGCTCGAACTGGTGATGAAGCCACAGCTGGCCAGCGTTCTGTTCCGTTATCGTCCACAGCAGCTGGCGACCGCCAGCGACGCGGCTATTGCGCTGCTGAACCAGAAAATCGGTGATGCGCTGCTGGAATCCGGTCGTGCCAACGTGGGCGTGACCGAGCATAACGGCGTGACCTGCCTGAAACTGACGTTGCTGAACCCGACCGTAACGCTGGAGGATGTGAAAGTCCTGCTGGCGCTGGTTGAGAAAACGGCACAGCAACTGCTGAACGCGTAAGTCTGGTTCGGTAAAGAACGCAGTAAAAAGCCGGTAACACTTTCAGGTGTTACCGGCTTTTTTATGCCTGACACACAATTTTCCAGGACACGAAAAACCACCTGAAAGCCCGGCGTTCCCCTCTATAATCCATTCACTGAACGAATTTTAAAACGATGAGGCATTCAATGGATATCTTGATTTATGGCGCGACAGGCATGGTCGGTCAGGGCGTTTTGCTTGAATGTCTCAGGGCGGATGACGTGAAGTCGGTGACGGTGGTTGTGCGTTCGCCGCTGGCGGAAAGTCACCCGAAGCTCAGACAGATTGTTACCGCCGATCTTCTCAGCCCTTTCACAACGAATGAAATGAGCCAGTATGCGGCATGCTTTTTTTGTCTCGGCGTCAGTTCGGCGGGCATGACCGAAGCACAGTACAGCAAAATTACGTATGATCTGACGCTGGACGTGGCCTCAAAGCTGTATCAGGTAAACCCGGCGATGGCGTTCATCTATGTTTCCGGTGCAGGAACGGACAGCTCGGAGCAGGGCAAAAGTATGTGGGCGCGGGTAAAAGGGAAAACCGAAAATGCTCTTCTGGCAAAAGGCTTTGCCTCGGCGTGGATGTTCCGGCCTGGCATGATCCAGCCGCTGAACGGCGCGCGTTCCAAAACAACCCGTTACCGGGTTCTTTATCAGATCTTATCGCCGGTATTACCGCTGCTGAAACGTCTGTTTCCCCGCGCCATTCTGACGACGGAAGACATCGGGAAAGCAATGTTAAATCTGGTCCGATATGGCAATCAAAAAGCCATTCTGGAAACGGAAGATATCGGCAGAATGGCGCATTCTTCACTTCGCCGCATGTAACGGGCTGACCACGTCGATTCCGCGCGACAGTTTTTCTTTATTTCCCTGATAATCTTCCAGAAGAATGGCGATAAAGAGGCTGTCCAGCAGGTTCAGTTGTACGATCCTCGCCACCGCATTTTGCCCCAGCAGCGGGCCACTCATTGCCGGGCTGAAAATAGATAAATCAGAACATTGAGAAAGCGGGGAGCCGTTGTCATTGGTGATACAGATGAGTTTTGCTTTGTTCGCGATGGCGGTATGAGCGGCGTTGAGCATCTCACGCGTTTCGCCGGACTGCGAGATGGCGATGACCACATCTTTTTCGTCAAGCTGGCTGGCGGCCATCAGCATCAGGTGGAAATCACTGTAGGCGTGGCTGATGATCCCGATACGCAGCAATTTATGTTCGAAGTCCATGCCGACGGAGGCCGAACCGCCGACACCAAAAATGATCACCCGTCGCCCCTGAAAAATAAGCCGCGCGGCTTTGCCGATGGTGGCCGCGTCAGCCACCGAACGCGCTTCTTTCAGCACCTGAATGCTGTTCGAAAACACCTTATCCAGCACGTTATCCAGGCTGTCATGCTCAGTGATTTCCTCTTCCCGCTCATA
>Ga0153981_1000042_pt1 | contig 38544 bp, 36 predicted proteins | sample TSGA065MetaG_FD_104714 | JGI IMG/M metagenome (GOLD analysis project Ga0153981, IMG submission 104714) | Attine ant fungus gardens microbial communities from Georgia, USA - TSGA065 MetaG | ecosystem: Host-associated > Fungi > Mycelium > Unclassified | place: USA: Georgia, Magnolia Springs State...
TCGAAGCGCAATCGGAAAGTGCGCAGGAACTGCTGGATTTTGTCTCGGCGCGGTTTTGTTCGCCCAGACTGTGCGGATTGCTGCTGGGGAAATATGCGCGTGCGCGTGAAAAGGGCGTAGAACTGGCCTTCGATCCGGCGTGTGAATTAACGCATTTGCCTCCGATGCTGAGTGAAACAGAGCTGATGTCGGTTATCGGTAACCTGCTGGATAACGCCATCGAAGCCACCCTGCTGCGCGGCGAAAATGCCGGGCCGGTTGAGGTATATATCGTTTCCACCCGCGCGGATCTGGTGATCGAAGTCGCCGATCAGGGCGTCGGTATTGCACCGGAGCGGCGCGAGCAGATTTTCTCGCTCGGTGTGACGTCCAAACGGGAAGGTGATCACGGGCTGGGGCTGCATCTGGTTGCCAGCTATGTCAGCCACGCGGGTGGCACCATTGAAGTTTCTGATAACTCCCCGACAGGTTCTGTTTTCTCTGTCTTCATACCTGACGGGCTGCCGGTCCATTCAACCGGAACAACGGGAAAAGCATAAATGATTCAAGCTGAAATGATTGACGTAATGATTGTGGAAGATGAAAACCAGCTGGCGCAGCTTTACGCCGAGCTTATCGATAATCACCGCTGGCTGCGGCTGGTGGGGATGGCCTCCACGCTGCGGGAAGCGAAGATGCTGATTGAGGAAAAGCGGCCGCAGCTGTTGCTGCTGGATAACTATTTGCCGGACGGACAGGGGATTTCCCTGCTTGAAAATGATGTGCTGAAGAAAACGAATTGCTCGGTGATTTTTATTACGGCGGCCAGCGACATGAACACGTGCAGTCAGGCGATTCGTTCTGGCGCGTTTGATTACATCCTCAAACCGGTGTCCTGGAACCGTCTGCAACAATCGCTGGAACGGTTCATTCAGTTCAGCCAGACGCAGCGGGCGTGGAAAGTGGTCGATCAGCAAAACGTCGACAGTCTCTATCAGCTACAGGCCAAAGACTTCACGCCCAGGGCCGGAAACAAAGGCATCGAAGAGAACACGTTGAATCTGGTAGAAGCGATTTTTATGCAGGATGCCGGGCGCTGTTATTCGGTCGATGAAGTGGTCAGTGAAACGAAGTTAAGCAAAACCACCGCCCGCCGGTATCTCGAGCATTGCGTTCAGAAAGGGGATTTGCGGGTGGAAATGCTGTACGGAAAAATCGGACATCCCCGCCGGATGTACCGGCGGGCGTAGCGCAGGGTTTTATTGCGTTTTTTTCTCTCTCGGGTATTTCCACAACCAGCGGCCGCTCGCCATACGCCAGTAGAAAAAGATACCGCGTACGATCCAGTCGAGGAACATCCCGAGCCAGATACCCACGACGCCGAAATTAAGCACGATACCGAGGAAGTAGCCCACTACGATGCGACAGCCCCACATGCCTACCATGGAAACGTACATGGTGAAACGGGCATCGCGCGCGCCTTTCAGCCCGGCAGGCAACACCCAGGAGGCGGCCCAGAATGGCATAAAGGCGGCGTTCAGCCAGATCAGGATTTTTACGACGTCGATAACGTCCTGTTCATTGGTGTAGAACCGCGCCAGAAGCCCGGCGAACGGCACAGACATAAAGGCCAGCACGCAAAGCCCGAAAGTCGATAACCAGAAAATATGCCGCAGCTGGCGTTCGGACTGGGCGATTTGCCCTTTGCCCAGACGGGTGCCGACAATAATCGTTGAGGCCGACCCTAAGGCGTTCCCCGGCAGGTTAATCAGGGCGGCAATCGAGAAGGCGATGAAGTTACCGGCAATCACGTTGGTGCCCATGCCCGCCACAAACACCTGCGTCAGTAATTTGCCGCCGTTGAACAGTACGGATTCAATACTGGCCGGAATACCGATGCCCAGCACTTCGCGCAGAATGTTGGTATTGAGTGGCAGAAAGTAACTTTTGAGGGAGATTTTCAGCGACGGGTTAAAGCCGATCATCAGGACAAAAATGACCGCCACGGCACCGATATAACGGGAAATCGTCAGCCCCAGACCGGCACCGATAAAGCCGAAACCCTGCCAGCCGAAGCAGCCGTAAATGAGCACGCTGCTGATGACCAGATTGAGGATGTTCATGCCGCCGTTGAGCAGCATCGGGATCTTGGTATTACCGGCACCGCGCAGGGCACCGGAACCGATCAGCGCAATGGCAGCGGCCGGATAACTCCAGCTGCTCATCTGAAGATAAGAAAGTGCCATTTCTTTCACTTCAGGTTCAGCGTTACCGGCAATCATGTCGATAATGACATGCCCGGAAAACTGAAGCAGCACCGCCAGAAGCACGGCGAAAACGGTCATGATCGCCAGTGACTGGCGGGCGGCCGCGCGGGCGCGTTCGTGGTCAAGTTTGCCCAGGCTGAATGCAACGACAACGGTGGTTCCCAGATCGACCGCGGCGAAGAAAGAGATGACCACCATGTTAAAACTGTCGGCCAGCCCGACACCGGCCATCGCTTCTTTACCCAGCCAGCTGACGAGGAACGTGCTCAACACGCCCATTAACAGAACGCAGGCATTCTCAAAGAAAATTGGTACTGCGAGGGGCGTTATTTCACGCCAGAACAACGTACGGTATGAACGCCGTTTCGGATACCAGGGCGTGCGCTCGATGGCTTTGCGCAAAGAGACGATGACGTTTTGCAAGAGAATTCCAGGGTGGCAGAAAGTAGAACAGCGTTTTAATTTATGATGGTAAAAGACTTCGCATTATGCAAAGTCTTTTTCATCCAAAGCTCTAATTAAATTGTTAAAAAAGAATTAACGGAAAGGCGGTTCGTTAAAGGTACGTAATTTGCGTGAATGCAGATGATCGCCCTCGGCGCGCAGCAGGTCGATGGCGCAGATGCCGATTTGCAGATGTTCCGAGATAGCGCCTTCGTAAAATTTATTAGCCTGTCCCGGCAGCTTGATTTCGCCGTGCAAAGGCTTATCAGAAACGCACAACAACGTGCCGTATGGCACACGGAAGCGGTAGCCTTGCGCGGCAATGGTGGCGCTTTCCATATCAACGGCCACGGCGCGGCTGAGGTTAAACCGCAGCGCAGACGCCGCATAACGCAGTTCCCAGTTCCGGTCGTCGGTCGTCACCACGGTGCCGGTACGCAGACGTTGTTTGACTTCTTCGCCCGGCATGCCGCTCATCATTTTTGTGGCGTCATACAGCGCGCGCTGCACTTCGGCGATGCTTGGGATCGGAATGTCCGGCGGTAACACGGCGTCGAGAACATGGTCGTCACGCAAATAAGCGTGTGCCAGCACGTAGTCGCCGATAGACTGCGTTTCGCGCAGCCCGCCGCAGTGACCAATCATCAGCCAGACGTGTGGACGCAGTACGGCAAGGTGGTCGCAGATGGTTTTGGCATTCGCCGGGCCAACGCCAATATTGACCAGCGTAATGCCTGCACCGTCGCGGGCAATCAGGTGATAGGCGGGCATCTGGTGTTTTTTCCACGCCAGATCAGAAACGGCCTGCTCCGGGTTTTGCGTCTCAGCGGTGATAAATACGCTGCCTGCGCAAGCCAGCGCTTCATACGGGCTTTCAGGGTCGGCGATTTGCGCGCACGCCCAGCTCACGAACTCATCGACATAACGGGTGTAGTTGGTGAACAACACATAAGGCTGGAAATGCTCGATCAGCGTGCCCGTGTAATGGCGCAGACGAGCCAGCGAGAAGTCGGCGCGCAGCGCATTAAAATGCGAAAGCGGGAAAGTATCGCCGGGATACTGCAGGCCGTCCGCGGTTTCATCGCCAATCTGCGAAAGTTCGGTGGTCGGGAAATGTTTTGCCAGCCCCGCACTCATTGAGCGATCCAGCATCAGATCTGAACCGTCGATCACGTAGGAATAGGGGATTTCCTGTTGTGACGGCACGACTTCAATCAGCGCGTCATATTCTTCTTCGAGCAGGGAAAGCTGTTCCAGCAGGTAATCGCGGAACAGTTCGGGATGGGTGATGGTATTGGCATAACGCCCGGGATGTGAAAAACGTCCATAGGCGCGGGTCGGGTTTTTCGCGGGCGTGACGCCGTCCCAGCTGACGCGTAATTCCGGGTAAACAAACAGCCCGGCAGCTCTGGCCGCAACATCCGGCAGCTTACCCTGAACGATGAAATCTTTAATCGCATCCCGCAGGGCGGCAACAGAGTTGTTATACATCTCCTCGAGCTTATCAATCGCCTGTGCGGAGGTGAGGGATTTGTTATCCATACGTTTTTCCTTTGTGCTTCGTTCATCATCATTCTTTCTAAATATGGCTTGTCTGGCCGGAGCCGCCAATGTTTTATTGGAGCGCGGCGGCCGGATGATGATTTTATGAGCGCATGAAGTGAGCATGAAAGGAAACGCCAGAATCTGAACCGGAGAAGCCCGCCAGTTTCCCGGCGGGCAAGATGCAAAGTTTTCGACGGTGTTTACCCGGCCTGCGGGCGGATCACGCGTTTTTGCGCCATATCGAGCGTCAGCCCGTCGCCGGGAATAATATTTTTCAGCGCGTCATATTGCTGGCAGAGAAACGCGATACCGGCCTCGCGGGCAATAATCGCGCTGTGGGAAACATCGCTTCCCGCGCGAAGGCAAATGCCTTTTATCTGCTGCGCATCGAGCTGCAAAACCGTTGAAGGGAAAATGTCGTCGGCGATAAGAATCGCAGGCCAGCTGATGGCCGGTTGCGCGACGGATTTGCCTGCCAGATGCGCCAGCGTGCGGTTTCGCAAATCTTCGATATCGATATAACGCGCCTGTAAATAGCTGTCGTTGAGCTGTCGGTATTGTTTACTCAGCTCGGTCATGACCGAATCCCACGCCCACGAGGCGCTGCAATATTTCTCGCTGATGATCCGGCACGCTTCTTCATACAAATCTGCATCATCGAGCAGCATGTGATGGCCGGAAAATATGGCGGCAATATCGGCGGAGTATTTTTCTTCGGCCATGACGGTGAGCACGTTCAGGTCATCCAGCGTCAGTTCGATGGCGCGCATTAAATTGCGCTGTTCCTGCAAGACGTCCGTGCAGGGTTGCAGGCCGGGAAGCTGATGCGGTAAATCCCACAACACGGCGCTGCCCTCCGCGCGGGTAAGAAGAGGTGCAGGTGCAGGGTTTTCTGTTTTCGCGATCTCCGCGCTTTCGCCAAAATCTTCGGCTGCCAGCGCGGTAAATGCGGCCAGCGCAGCGTCTGCCTGTGGTCCGCTTGCCAGCAAAGTCAGCGGGTCATTGCAACGCACCTGCAACAGGGCAATCTGGTTGATGTTGTCCGGCGTTGCCCGTTTTCCGTCTTTCTCCAGAACCAGTTCGGCATCAAAGCCGGAAAGCGCGGCAACCAGACGCGAGGCAGGGCGCACATGCAAACCGTTAGGATTTCTGATCATCACCGACGCCGACCGCACGTCACGATCATCGGCAAAAGAGGCCACCACCGGCGATGGCGGTGTGTGCGGCGGTAAACCCAGTTGTACGCGTTTTGCCTCCAGGGCGTTCATCGCGTCGTTAATCACTTTGTCGATACCAGCACCGGCCGCCGCGCTGACCGTGGCGGCCAGGGTTCCTTCGACCAGCGGTGCTGCGCACAGCCGGACTTTGGCGGCAATTGCCGGATCGAGTAAATCCAGCGCAGTTTCTGCACTGAGCAGCGCGCTGCCAATGTCCATCATCACCAGCACATGATCGGTATCGGCGACGGACTCAATGGCTTCCATCACTTTAATCGGGTCCGTACCAATCGGATTATCCACATCGTCAATGCCCGCAGCGATGGCCAGTTTGCAGCCATCGCCCGATAACATCTGCCGCGCCAGTTCTCCAACGCCATTGCCCAGTTGGGCACTATGAGAAACGATCACCAGGTTTACCATCGCGTTTTCCTTACTCTTTGGCTGCCGCTGCCAGCATCTGAATCATGAACATCACCGAGGTGGCACCCGGATCCTGATGGCCGATGCTGCGCTCGCCCAGATAGCTGGCGCGACCTTTGCGCGCCTGCATGGTGATGGTGGCATGCGCGGCGGCTTCGGCCCGTTCACTGGCCGCATCCAGCGCGGCGGTGACAGACAAATGCTGCCCGCTTGACTGACGTAGTGAATCGACCACCGGCAGCCAGACGTCGCACATGGTTTTATCGCCGGGCTCGGCCTTGCCGCGGCTGATCACGCCTTCTGCACCTTCGCGGATCATCTCGCACAGTTCTTCCAGCGTCAGGCTTTGGTGCGCCTGCGTTACCGTCGCGGCGCGGATAAAGAACGTCCCGAGCAGCGGGCCGCTGGCACCGCCGACGTTGGACAGCAGCGTCATGCCGGTGTTTTTGAGAATAAAACCAATGTCTTTGTCGGCAATAGACGGCAGTTTTTCTACCACTTTGCTGAACCCCCGGTGCATGTTCAGGCCGTGATCGGCGTCGCCTATTTCCTTATCCAGCCCGGTCAGAAAGTCACTTTCCTTGGTGAAAATATCCCCGCAGCGGTAGAGCCAGTTGACGATTTGCGTTCTGTTCAGTGACATGTGTTGCTCCTTATTTTCCCCAGTTCAGGCCGGGGGTATGGACCGGCGCATCCCATAATGCGAGCGTGTCGTTATCGACTTTCAGCAGCGTGATGGAAAATCCTGCCATATCCAGAGACGTGCAGTACGCGCCAACCAGGTTGCGTTCGATGGTGATACCGGTTTGCTGGCAGCGTTGTTCGAGGCGGTTATAAACACCATAAAGTTCAGACAGCGGGGTCGCACCCAGATTATTGACCAGCGCAATCACGCGGTCTCCGTTGCCCAGCGCCTGTTTACCTTGCTGGACATCCTGCCAGCTGCCTTGCGCGGTATCCCACTGGCGCAGCGTGCGGCTGTAAGTGCCGTTTTCCAGCAGCGTGTCGAACATTTCATCCACGGTCTGATCGAGCGAACTGAAGCGGCGGCGGTCGATGCCCGGTTCGCCGTGAATACCGACGCCGAATTCCATTTCGTCATCTTTGAGCGTGAAAGAGGGTTGTCCGGCGGCAGGCACGGTGCAGGCACCGAGTGCGATGCCAATGGAATGACCGAGGTTATTGAGTTTTCGACCAAGTACGGCGCAGGCCTCCAGCGAATCACCGCGTTCAGCAGCGGCACCCACCAGTTTCTCGATAAGCACGGTATTGGCTACGCCGCGGCGTCCGGCGGTGTACAGGCTGTCTTTTACTGCGACATCATCATCCACCACCACAGTGGAGACTTTTACGCCGCTTTCGTGCAGCAGTTCAGTGGCAGTTTCGAAATTAAGAATGTCGCCGGTGTAGTTTTTGATGATCAGCAGAACGCCTTCGCCGCCGTCGATATGCATGGCGCATTCGAACATTTTGTCCGGCGTCGGCGAGGTGAAGATTTCACCGGGGCAGGCGCCAGACAACATTCCGTGGCCGATAAAACCGCAGTGCATCGGTTCGTGACCGCTCCCGCCACCGGAAAGCAACGCCACTTTTCCGGCCACGGGCGCATCGGCGCGGGTGACATAAACAGGATCCTGGTGAAGTGTCAGTTCCGGGTGAGCCTTTGCCAGCCCGCTCAATTGTTCACTCAGCACATCTTCTACACGGTTAATGAGCTTTTTCATTATTCGTACTCCGTCGGAGGTTATCTGAAGCTGCCCCTTATAGGCGGTGGCAGTCATCGTGCGTAGGGTTACCGGTCATTGTCACCTGGCCGGTAGAGTGATTCTGGATGAGTTAGCGGCAAAAAGAATTTCGGAAAAATGAGTTCCAATACGGAACATGAATCAGAGGTTTTTGTTTCTGAATGGAACGTTTTGGAAAGGAAAAAACCGAAACTGGGACGCAGCGCTATTTTCTGACGGCCATTCACGGCAAAGATAGAACCACGACAGACAGTTTTTTGCGCCTGCACTGCGATTCTCAGCACGACAGGCTGTTTCGTTGTTTTGCTGTGGTGAATGATTTTGAAGAAAACGGCAGACAGCGATCGCAATCAGCACTGTTTTTATGGCTTTACGTTTCATTATGAAACGCATTGTTTTTCACAAGGTTTCAAATCAGAACATAAACGCGAAAGATTTATTTGTGTTTCGCGAGCCCTAGAGTGATTGCATCACGTCGGGACAACATTTCGCGCCGCAGGTTATTGAAAGCAGAGCGGAACGTGAACCGGCGACATTCTGCAAACATGGACTATCTGAGGGCGAAAACAATGCTGAAAGTAATTCAATCTCCGGCCAAATATCTTCAGGGCGCTGACGCGTCTGCGTCATTCGGGCAATACGCTAAAAATCTGGCGGAGAGCTATTTCGTGATTGCTGACGACTTCGTGATGAAGCTCGCCGGGGACAAAGTGATTAACGGCCTGCACGATTACGGCGTCAGCAGCCACGCGGAACGCTTTAAAGGTGAATGCAGCCACGCCGAAATTAAGCGCCTGATTGCCATCCTGAAACAAAAGGGATGTCAGGGTGTGGTCGGTATCGGCGGCGGCAAAACGCTGGATACGGCAAAAGCCATCGGCTATTACCAGAAATTGCCGGTGATTGTTGTGCCGACGATTGCGTCAACGGATGCGCCGACCAGCGCACTGTCCGTGATTTACACCGAAGCGGGTGAGTTTGAAGAGTATCTGGTTTACCCGAAAAACCCCGACATGGTGGTGATGGATACCACGATTATCGCGAAAGCGCCGGTGCGTTTGCTGGTCGCCGGAATGGGCGATGCGCTGTCGACCTGGTTTGAAGCCAAAGCCTGTTACGACTCCCGCGCCACCAGCATGGCGGGCGGCCAATCCACGGTGGCGGCGCTCAGCCTGGCGCGTTTGTGCTTCGATACGCTGCTGGCGGAAGGCGAAAAAGCCCAGCTGGCCTGCGATGCCGGCGTGGTCACTGAGGCGCTGGAACGTATTGTTGAAGCCAATACCTATCTTAGTGGCATCGGTTTTGAAAGCAGCGGGCTGGCAGCGGCGCACGCAATCCATAACGGATTCACAATTCTGGAAGAGTGCCATCATCTTTATCACGGCGAAAAAGTGGCGTTTGGCACATTGTCGCAACTGGTGCTGCAAAACAGCCCGATGGACGAAATCGAAACCGTTCTCGGTTTTTGCCACAAGGTCGGGTTACCGGTGACGCTGGGCGAAATGGGCGTGAAAGAGGGGATTGAAGCGAAGATTATGGCGGTGGCGCAGGCGACCTGTGCGGAAGGGGAAACCATTCACAACATGCCTTTCCCGGTTTCGCCGGACAGCGTTTACGCCGCCATCGTGACCGCAGATAAACTGGGGCAACAGTGGCTGGCGCGCTGAGTCGCCGCGAATAACTGATCTGACCGTTCATCTGCGGCATAACGTTTCCCCTCTGACTCGGCGATAAATGCGCATCAGAGGGGTTTTTTATGACACATAAAACGGAAAAGGTTATGACAAGCCGGGAACAGGATGTGGAAAAAGAAGAAGTCTCTTCGCTTATCGCGCGGTCATGGCAACGCTGCGACCGGTTTATGCAGCGCGAAACCTGGCAGCCGCCGCATCAGGCGCAGGGGCTGACGTTTGAATCGATTTGCCGTCGCAAAACTACGCTGCTGACTATCGGCCAGGCAGCGCTGGAAGATGCCTGGGAATACATGAACAACCGGCCCTGCGCGCTGCTGATTCTGGATGAATCGGCCTGTATTCTCTGCTGCTGCGGTGACCCATACACGCTGGCGCAGCTGGCCGGTTTAGGCTTTCTGGCAGGCAGTTATTGTGCCGAAAGTATTATCGGAAGCTGCGCGTTATCGCTGGCGGCGCTGCTCGGGCAGCCGGTCAGAACCCATGGCGCTCAGCATTTTAAACAGGCGCTTCACCCGTGGTCGTTCAGTACCACGCCGGTGTTTGATAACCACGGGCGGCTTTCGGGTTCGATTTCCCTTTGCTGCCTGAATGAGCAGCAGGCGTCGTCTGATTTGTCCCTGACGCTGGCGGTCGCGCGCGAAGTAGGCAATTCACTCATCACCGACAGCCTGCTGGCGGAATCCAACCGGCATCTTAATCAGATGTACGGTCTGCTGGAAAGCATGGACGATGGAGTAATGGCGTGGAACGAGCAGGGCGTTTTGCAGTTTCTGAATGTTCAGGCCGCGACGCTTTTGCATCTGGATGCGCAGGTCAGCCAGGGGAAAAATCTCAGCGAGCTGGTGACGCTGCCCGCGTTGTTGCGCCGCGCCATCAAACACGCACGCGGGCTTAACCACACCGAAGTGACGTTCGAGAGCCAGCATCAGTTTATCGACGCCGTGATTACCCTTAAACCGATCGTTGAAGAGCAGGGCATCAGCTTTATTATGCTGCTGCATCCTGTGGAACAGATGCGTCAGCTGATGACCAGCCAGCTCGGCAAAGTCAGCTACACGTTTGAGCAGATGTCCGCCGACGATCAGGAATCGCGCCGGTTAATTCATTTCGGGCGGCAGGCAGCGCGGGGCAGTTTTCCGGTGCTGTTATGCGGGGAAGAGGGCGTGGGCAAAGAGCTGCTCAGTCAGGCCATTCACAATGAAAGCGAATGCGCCGGCGGCCCGTATATTGCGGTGAACTGTCAGCTTTATGCCGACAGCGCGCTGGGGCAGGATTTCATGGGCAATGCGCCCACCGATGATGCTAAAGGGCGGCTCAGCCGTCTGGAACTGGCCAACGGCGGCACGTTATTTCTGGAAAAAATTGAGTATCTGGCGCCGGAGTTACAGTCGGGTTTGTTGCAGGTGATCAAGCAGGGTGTCCTGACGCGGCTGGACGCGCGGCGGCTGATCCCGGTGAACGTCAAAGTGATTGCCACGACGACGGTGGATCTTTCCGCGCTGGTCGAACAAAACCGCTTCAGCCGTCAGCTTTATTACGCGCTGCATTCTTTTGAGATTGTCATCCCGCCGCTGCGGGCGAGGCGCAGCAGCATTCCGTCGCTGGTACATAACCGGCTGCACAGCCTTGAAAAACGCTTTACGTCGAAACTGAAAGTTGATGACGACGCGCTGGCACAGCTGGTGGCGTACTCCTGGCCGGGCAATGATTTTGAGCTTAACAGCGTTATCGAAAATATCGCTATCAGCAGTGAAAATGGCCGTATCCGCCTGAGTCATCTGCCGGAATACTTATTTTCTGAACGTCCGGCGGGCGAGAATCCGTCCACGCTGATGCCAGCCAGCCTCACGTTTTCTTCCATCGAGAAAGAGGCCATTATCCACGCCGCCCGCGTCACCAGCGGCCGTGTCCGGGAAATGTCTCAGCTTTTAAACATCGGGCGAACCACGTTATGGCGGAAAATGAAGCAATACGAGATCGATGCCAGCCAGTTTAAACGCAGTCATTCGAACTGATTGCGGCTAAATTTGCAGGTATAATCCAGGAAATTATTCAACGGATTTAGAAACGAAGATGACAAAACTCACCTTACAAGAGCAGCTGCTGAAAGCGGGACTGGTAACCTCCAAGAAAATGGATAAAGTCCAGAGAACGGCCAAAAAGTCACGCGTTCAGTCGCGTGAGGCCAGAGCGGCTGTGGAAGAAAACAAAAAAGCCCAGCTTGAGCGTGACAAGCAGCTTAACGAACAGCAAAAACAAGCGGCTTTGTCGAAAGAACATAAAGCGCAGGTGAAACAGCTGATTGAGATGAACCGTATCGACATTTCTAAAGGCGATATCGGCTTTAACTTCACCGATAATAATCTGATTAAAAAGGTTTTTATCGATAAGACAACGCAGGCTCAGCTGATCAGCGGCCGTCTGGCGATTGCGCGTCTGGTCACGGAGAGCAATGGTGAGAGCCAGTACGCGATTATCCCCGCCAGCGTCGCGGATAAAATTGCACAGCGTGACGCCAGCAGCATCGTCTTAAACAGCACGCTGAGCCAGGAAGAGCAGGACGAAGAAGATCCGTACGCTGATTTCAAAGTGCCTGATGATCTGATGTGGTAATCAGCTTCAGAACGGGCTGTTACACCGCGCGCTGACCGGTTTTCCGCTGACCGGGTGAACAAAATTCAGTTCACTCGCGTGCAGCATTAAGCGCGGTGTCTTTTCGGTGCCGGGCAGCAGAAGGCCGCCATACAGATCGCAGCCTAAAATAGGGTGGCCCAGTTGCTGGCAGTGGATGCGCAGCTGATGGGTTCGCCCGGTTTCCGGGGTCAGCTGCACCCGCGTCAGCGGCAGTAACGTTCCGTCTTCCCGTTTTTGCTCAAAGCGCTCAAGCACCCGATAGTGCGAGCGGGCGGGCTTTCCGCTGATTTCGCAAATTGACATCAGCGGGAACAGCGCCGGATCTTTAGCAATCGCTGCATCAATCACCCCTTCATTGTCCGCCACATATCCGCAGAGCAGCGCGACGTAGACTTTCGTGACCGTACGCTGGCTGAACTGCTGGCAAAGGGCGGCATTAATCGCCTTATTCCGCGCAATCACCATCAGCCCGGAAGTCCCGAAATCAAGACGATGCACCAGCGTGCAGCCGGGGAAAATCCTGACCAGCCGGTGATGTACGGAATCGAGGTTTTGCGGGTTTTTGCCCGACAGACTCAGCAACCCGGCAGGTTTATTGATCAGCGCCAGATGCTCGTCCTGAAAGAGGATTTCTATTTCGTCATGACACGGCGGGGCAACAAAAGTATCGATAATCGCGGACATCAGGCTAACCGAAGGGAAAGTGGGAGCGGATGATAACCAATTTTCAGCCCGCTGACGACCCGGCTGATCCGATGCAAAGCAAAACGCCCGCTCAGGTTTTCTAAGCGGGCGTTTTCAGATGCGATCTCAAATTCAGTGCGGCTTTGGCGACTTCATCAGTATCGCCGTCAGTGCCGAAAGCAGGCAGCCTGCCATCAGATAAATAGCCACAGAATGCCATTCACCACCGGAGAACGTCAGCAATGCAGCAGCAATAAACGGCGTGAAACCGCCACCCACCACGCTGGCAACCTGATACCCCACGCCCGCACCGCTGTAGCGATAACCGGCGCCAAACATTTCCGTAAACATCGGCTGTTGCACGCAAACCACCATGTCGTGGGCGATATTCGCCAGCAGCAGCGAGAAGATCACCACGCCCACAATTGAGCGCGCATCCAGCGCCATAAAGAACGGGAAAGCGCTCAGCGCACCGACGATTGCGCCGGTAATGTAGATACGGCGTCGCCCGAACCGATCGGCCAGCCAGGCGAACATCGGGATGGTCAGGCAGCTCACACCGCCGATCAGCAGCCCGATATTCAGAAACAGTTCGCGTGACATCCCCAGATTATGCGTCGAATAATTAAGCGCAAACGCGGTGACGATGTACATCGTCAGCAGTTCGCACAGGCGCAGGAGAATGATTTTCAAAAACGCGCCGGGGTGGCTGATTAGGGCTTCGAACACCGGCAGACGCTTTTTGGCCTGCTTCGGCTGTTCTGCCAGAGCACGTTCGAACTCGACGGACTCTTCCATACCGTTTCGCACCCACAGCGCGCCCAGAACCAGCACAATGCTGAACAGGAAAGGTAAACGCCAGCCCCAGCTCAGGAACTGCTCGTTGGTGGTCAGGCTGCTGATAAGTGAGACCAGCCCGGTAGACAGCAACAGGCCAACGCCATATCCCATCTGGATCCCGCTGCTGTAAAAAGCTTTCTTGCCGGAGGGCGCACTTTCAACGGCCAGCAGCGCGGCGCCGCCCCATTCACCGCCCACGGCAAACCCCTGAATGGCGCGCAGCGTGACCAGTAAAGCAGGTGCCCACCAGCCAATTGCAGAATACGACGGAAGAATACCAATACACGCAGTGGCGATGCCCATGATCCAGACGGTCATCATCAGCATGCGTTTACGGCCTAAGCGGTCGCCAAAATGACCGAAAACAATGCCGCCGAGGGGGCGGAATAAAAAGCCCACGCCAAAGGTCGCAAAAGCCGCAAGCGTGCCCGTCGTCGGGTCGACCTGCGGAAAGAATTCGCTGTTAAACACCAGTGCCGCGGTAATGCCATAGAGTAAAAAATCGAACCAGTCGACCACGGCCCCGGCGAAACTGCCCCAGGCAGCGCGGCGTGCGCGGTTAAGTGAAGGTATCTCCTTATCGGGGCGGGGAGTAATGAGCGTGGAGTCCATAGTTGTTCTGACCGTTCCTTAAATTTCTAAAATTTTTAGTTATTAAAATAGGCAAAAAGGTAATACGTCGTGCACAGCAAAAATCAGCCGCTGTTGAGACTACAGGGACAGCCGTCAGGTTAAAACGCTTTTGCAAAAACAGTAGGTTTGAAAGGGAGATTTAACTCAGGGAATGCGGATGCGCAGATAATTATCCGGCGGCGGAGGGCAATAAGCGATGATGCTGAGCGTGCGGATCCGCCCGAAAAACGGGGAAAACACAAAAGCAAAACGCCCGCTTAAGTTTCCTTAAGCGGGCGTCTTTAATTTGGCTCCTCTGACTGGACTCGAACCAGTGACATACGGATTAACAGTCCGCCGTTCTACCGACTGAACTACAGAGGAATCGTTGGAACGGGGCGAATAATAACGACTGGCCGTGGGCATGTCAAAGGGGAAACTGCATAAATGCGTGCGTTTGATGATACTTTAGGCAAGTTGTTGAGAATAGAGTCAAAAAGGCCCGTTTTTGCATGCAAACAGGCCTTTTAAAGGTTAACGCAGTTCCGCGCAGGCGCGGGTGATCCGTTCGCAGGCTTCCTGCAGGCGGCTATCGTCAATAGCGTAAGCGATGCGCAAATAGCCTGGCGCACCAAAAGCAGAGCCCTGAAGTGTGGCGACATGAGCGGATTTCAGGAGATAAGCCGCAAAATCTTCGTCCGTCCTGAGAATATCGCCCGAAGCCGTTGTTTTACCCAGCATTCCCTGACAGTTCGCGAAGACATAAAAAGCGCCCGGCGGTGTATCCGCGCTGAGCCCGCTGATGGCATTAACGCAATTCATAATCATCGTACGGCGGCGTTGCAGGATTTCTATCCAGCCGGTGATGAAATCGCTGCCCTGTTCCAGCGCGGCGACCGTCGCGGCCTGAGAAATTGAGCTCGGGTTGGAGGTGCTTTGAGATTGCAGAATTTGCATCGCCGAGATCAGCCACGCGGGGCCACCTGCGTACCCAAGACGCCAGCCGGTCATCGAGTAACCTTTGGAGACGCCGTTAACGGTCAGAACTCGGCCTTTCAGGCGCGGTTCAACGTCTGCCAGGGTGGCAAAGATGTCCGGCACAAAACAAATTTGCTCATAGATATCGTCGGCCATCACCAGTACGTGCGGGTGATCGAGCAAAACGGCGGCCAGCGCGTGTAATTCTGCGGCGCAATACACCGCACCGGTCGGGTTGTTCGGGGAATTAAGGATCACCCAACGGGTTTTCGGCGTGATGGCGGCCGCCAGATCTTCCGGCTGCAATTTCCAGCCATGCTTCTCGTGGCAGGGCACAATGACCGGTTCGCCTTCTGCCAGCGCGACCATATCCGGGTAAGACACCCAGTATGGCGCAGGAATGATGACTTCATCGCCCGTAGAAACTGTGGCTAAAAGAGCATTGAAGATCAACTGCTTGGCACCACTGCCCGCAATCACTTCATCCGCGCGGTAGCCTATCTGATTTTCGCGATTAAACTTAGTAATGATGGCCTGTTTGAGCGCGGCAGTACCAGCGACAGCCGTGTATTTTGTGTCACCTTGTACAATCGCGTCGATGCCTGCCTGCCTGATATGTGCAGGCGTATCGAAATCAAGCTCGCCTTCGCCGAGGTTTATGACATCCATGCCCGCCGCACTCAGCGAGCGGACCTGGTCGGAAATCGCCGCCGTCGGCGAAGGGCGCACACGACGTAAACGTGGTGCTAGAAAGTCAGCAGACATTGTTTCCCCTGTTTGAACAATAACAAAATTGTATTATGTGAATCATTAAAACCAATTTAAACTTATCATTCTTCTTTTTGCTTTGCTCATAATTTATTCGTATAGAGCAGCTTTTTTGCCGGCGGAAATGGTACGGCAATCCCTATACTGACTCTGGGGTCAGCAGGTTGCCTGAACTTTCCTTCTATTTTTCAAGGTTCTCTTATGGCTTTTATTTTTGTTGCGCATGACACACCGGAGCCTTCTTTGTACGGGGCGATGGCGGCAATACTGGCTGCACAAAAACATTTACCGCTGGCGCATCTGCCGGTGAGCTGGGACGTCGCGTTGTATCCCGATGCCTGCCAGCACGTCATCGGGGAAGGGCAACTGATGACCAGCGGGTTGTTATGGACCGAGAGGCTCAATCCGCAGAGCGCCGGTAAAGTGATGGATCTGGGCGAATTACTTGAAACCTATGGCACGCAGGATGTCATTATCCCGCTCGGGCCTATGCAGCTCATTCAGTTCACGCAGATTGCCCGGCAGGTGCGTGAAAGCGCGTTCGATTATGAGCTGATCAACGTGGAGCGTTCGAATCAGGGCTATGCCTTCAGCCGCCACGGTATGGAAGATGAATCTCTCGGTTGCTGGTGGCGTGATAACTACGGGCGCTGGATAAGCAAAAATACGCCCCCGCAAACCCGCACGACAATACGAATTGCCCTGGTCGGCGCCCAGTCTGACCAGTGCAGCGTTTATCCGGCCACGCTGGCGGCGCTGGGTGATGCGGCAGATGCGCTCGCGCTTTCGCTGGATATCGTTTACGCCGCGCCCATGGCGCTGGAAGATCATCTCCATGAAATGATGGAAAACGTGGACGGCATTTTGTTGCCGGGCGGGGCGGCGATGTGTAACGTCAGCGGGCAAATCAGTGCCGCGCATTACGCCCTGAACCGCAATATTCCGATCCTCGGGTTATGTCTCGGAATGCAAACCATGACCACGGCCATCGTGCAGAAGATGATCGGCTCTTTGCAGGCTAATCTTGCCGAAGCCGACCCGGACGCGGAGATCAAAACCTTTGTTCCGCTGAGCAATACGCCGGCGTTTCCGGTTCACCGGCTGGGCAACCATACGATGCTGACGCAGCCCGGCAGCAAATTGCACGAGATCCTGGGCGAGACGTTTACCGTGCGCTATAACCACCGTTTCCATCTTGAGCCGGCGCTGAAAGCCGGGCTGGAAGCGTACGGGCTGCGCATCAGCGGGACCGATCTTACCGGGCAGATTGCTGACGGCATTGAATTCCCGCGACACCCTTTTTATCTGGGCGTTCAGGGGCATCCTGAGCTGTCGTCACTGCGCATAAAACCGCACCCGTTGCTGACAGCGTTTTTGAAAGCGGCGGCGTTAAAGCGCAGTTAACACCGGACCGGCCCAGTTCTCCATGAGCAGGCCGTCGATGCGTGAGAATTCTCTCAGGTTGTTGGTCACCATGACCATGCCTGCGCTGCGGGCCTGTGCGGCAATATGCATGTCGTTTACGCCGACCGGGCTGCCGCTTTTTTCAAGCATGGCGCGGATATGCCCGTAATGCGCGGCGGCTTTCTGGTCGTAATCGACAATGCGCAAATGGGAGACGAAATCTTCGATGACCTGCCTGTTTTTTTGCGGGCTCGCGCTTTTCTCTACGCCGTGCAGTAACTCTGCATAGGTTACCATGGAGATCGCCATGTGATCGGCGTGCTGATTGAATTTCGCCAGCACGCTCATCGGACGCCGCTTCAGGATATAAATGACAATATTGGTATCCAGCAGGTAAGTCAGCATTAAAACGTATCCCGATCCGTCTGGTGTTGAGAGCCGCGTTCTTCCATAAAATCAGCGGAAACGCTGAGGTCGCTGTGGAAGAAATTATCCCATGTGCTTTCAGCCGGTGTGAGTACCAGCGAGTTCCCTACCTTTCTTATCGTCACAGTCTTTACCTCATCAGGAAAACGGCACTCTGCCGGAATACGAACGCTTTGCGTCCGGTTATTTAAAAATACTGACCCTTTTGACATGGTGCTTTCTCCAGTTACGTGACCTTAGCCCGACAAATAGCCCGACAAATTCTGGCTAAAGTTTACGCGCCTGAAAAATATAGTGCAAAGGTATATACGCGGAATATGAAAGACAACGAAAGAAATCAGCGGATGTTGGATTTTGCGCGATGGCTCGGGGAAAAGGCTGCAACAAAAGAAAATCCCCGCAATATTTACGGGGATCCCTGGAAAACGGGGGTTACTTCAGCGTGACGCCGGAACGCGGGTCTGCCGCCAGACGCTGCAATTCCTGCTCAACCAGACTGATGATCCCGGGTTCCAGATCAATCAGCGGCGCGCGAACGTGGTGGCCGTCGAATCCGCGCAGGTTCATGGCCGCTTTCACCAGCTGCGGCTGGCCGTAACGGCGGGCGAGGGCGCGGTACGGATACCACAGGCGGTGAAGTTCGCGGGCGGTGTTTGCATCGCCGCTTTCCAGCGCGCGATAAGTCGCCAGAATAATTTCCGGCAATGCGCCGCTGTTGGTGGTGCTGATGCCGTCGAAACCGCACATCATCGGGCCTAAGAACGCCAGGTCTGACGCGCAGAACAGACGCAGACGTCCGCCCAGCCGGTTGGCAATCTGGTCGATCGCCGTCGGGTTCAGATCGCCCTGTTTGATGCCAACAACGCCTTCGATATCAGCCAGTTGTTCCAGAACGACTGGCGGCAACGTGATGCCAATGCCCGGCGCGTTGTACACCAGAATGCCGGTGCGCGATAACGGCGCCATCTCTCTGAAGAAGCGGATGATTTGTGCATCGGTGACTTCAGAAACAAACGGTGGTGTCACCATCGGCAGGCCGCCAAGGTCGCCCGCCAGTTGTGTTAAATCGCGCACCACGCGGGCGTCGGAACCGGCGCTGCACAGCATGACCGGCACGCGGTCGCCGACCACTTCCATCACGTGGCGGAACAACGTGGCGCGTTCGTCAGCGGTCATCGCCGGGAATTCGCCGTAGGTGCCCCCGATCAAAATACCGTCATAACCCAGCCCGATAACGCGTTCGATATTGCGCGATAATCCGGCAAAATCGAACTCACCGCTGGCGGAAAACGGCGTCACGGTAATGTTAAAAATACCTTTCAGGCGGGCCTGACTTTCACTGATGTCTTTCATTTATTCAATTCCTGTAAAACGAAGCGGTTGGCAAAATCAGAGTAAATACAACGGGCGGTCAACCGTACCCAGCGCGCGATAACCGGTTTCGGTCACGACAATTGTTTCGCTGACGCCCACGGTAAATTCGCCGTAAATACGCAGTGCGGGTGGAATGTGGAAAGTCATACCCGGCTGTAATTCGGTGGTGATGCCGCTATAGAGGCTGAGGATGGCGCCTTCGCCCCAGTCAGGTGCGAACGAAATGCCGATGGAATAACCGGTGCGTTTCTTGAAATTATCGGTGTAACCGGCGCGGTCAATCACGGCCTGACAGGCCAGATGCGGCGCTTCGCAGGTAGCACCCGGACGGATCGCGTCGAGTGCGGCCTGCAATGCTTCCTGACACACTTTTTCCATTTCCAGTGCAACCGCGGGCGGTTTGCCGAGCCAGGCGGATCGCATCAGAGCCGCGTGATAGCGGTCATGCGTGGCGGCCATTTCGAGGAAAATCGGGTCGTTGTCGAGGATCTTACGGCGACGCCAGGTTCCGTGCGGCACGCCGGTGCGCGGGCCGGTGGACACCAGCGGTTCCATGCCCATGTATTCTGAACCGGCGGCAATGGCCGCGCCCATCATGGCAGAAACCAGATCGTTTTCAGTGGCTCCGGCGGCAATGGCTGCGCGTCCGGCGAGCATTCCGGCGTCAACGTAACGGGCCGCATGCGCCATTTTTTCCAGCTCGGCGGCGGATTTCACTGCACGCAACTGTTCGATAACGCCCGCGGCGTCGTGGATTGTGCCGATCTCAGCCTGCAAGGCTTCATAAACCGCAATGGGCAAGAACCAGCCGCGTTTGTCGATGCCAATCCGGCTCTTCATCCAGCCACGCGCTTTCAGCACGTCGAGCAGGAAATTCACCGGATTATCGCCGTCGGTGTAAATCGCCGCGTCGCGGATAAAGGTGTTGGAGATGAAGTTGAAATATTCCAGCTGGCGGATAACAAACACCGGATCGCCTTCCACCGGCAACACCAGCGTCTGGAATGTGTAATAGCCCGGCGTCTGCTGGCCGGTCAGATAAAAGATGTTTTCCGGGCCGGTGATGACCATGACGTCCAGACCGGCATTCACCAGTAACTGACGCGCCCGCGCGATACGCTGCTGATACTCTTCTTCGTGAAACGCGGATTCCGCGCCGGGAACGACGCTGCTAAGGTCTGGCAGGGAAACTGACTGTGCTTTCATTGTGCAAACTCCTGAATACATTCTGCCTGAGAAGGGGTGAAGCTGATGCCCAGCCCTACGCCGGACGGGCTGCTGAGCATCCCCTGATGATAGGAAAGGCCGTGAACCGGGTCGTTGCCCAGCCCGTCAGCACCGTAAAGTTCGGCATAACGCGGCTGGGTGGCGCGGGCGACGTGCAGGGCCGCAGCGGTCGCGGCGCCTCCCTCATTCATCTGACCAATCATGAATGGCACACCGGCGGCGGTCAGCCGTTTGGCAGCCGCCAGCGTGGGGGCAATGCCGCCCATTTTGACCAGTTTCAGATGCGCCATAATTTTGCCTTCGAGCTGCAAAATGCGTTCTAAATCAGCCTCACTGCTCATGCTTTCATCGAGCATCAGCGGCACCGGGCTGGCGGCGGCCAGTGCCGGATAAAAGTGCGCATTGGCATCGGAAACCGGCTGTTCGAGGTAGCTCATCTCGAATTTCGCCAGCGCCAGCAGATGACTACGCGCCTCTTCCGGCTGCCACTGGCCGTTAGCGTCCGCCGATAAGCTGATTTCATGGCCGAAACGCCGCCGCAGGGCGCTGAGCCGCGCTTCGTCTCCGGCAAAGGATGCGACGCCGACGCGCAGTTTCAGCTGCGTAAAACCCCGTTCGACATAGGCCGTGGCCTGTTCGAGCATTTCATCTATGGGCGTCCAGAACAGCGTCTGGTTGGTGTGATAACTCACCGTTTCGGCATTTTCTGCGCCCGCCAGTTCTGCCACGCTGAGCCCGTTCTGGCGTGCAATCAGGTCATGCAGCGCGATGTCTATCAGCATTCGCGTCGGCGCGAGAAAATCGGCTAAAAGCGCCGGAAGATTCAGCAATAACGTACTGGCAGGCTGGCTGAGATCCAGCTGGCGCAGGGCGCGGATCACATCACTTAATACCAGTTCGGCGCTGTAGCCGTTGAGATAAGCAATGTTGATCCGTACTTCACCGATGCCGTTAAAATTCTTCTCCTCCAGCAACAGATACAACGTATCCAGCCCGGAAATGGTGCCGGATGACGCGGTGTGCAGTTGCAGGTGCGGATAGCGTAAATCGGCGCGATACAAAGTGGCTTTCACCGGCGGCTCCTCAGCGTTTGAGCATTTTCAGCGCGACGTCGCAGTAGATTTTGCTGCCCGCAATGAATTCGTCGATCGGGATAAATTCATCAGGCTTATGCGCCACCGCCAGCGAACCCGGGCCGATAATGATGCCTTTGGTGCCGAGACTGCGGAAATGCACCAGATCGCAACCGCCCTGAAAACCGAACGGTCCGGGTTCCGGATTGCCCTGTGCGGCGCAGGCTTCAACGCCCGCCAGCACAATCGGGTCTTCGGAATCGGTTTCGGTCGCGCCACCGGTGGTCGGTTTAAAGGTGATGATTTCGCTGCGGACGCCGAATTTGTCGTGAGCCAGTTGCAGTAAATCCTGAATTTCCTGTTTTACCGCATCTTCGTCTTCGCCCGGCACCATACGGCGGTCGAGCAGTAATTCGCAGGCACCCGGCAGCACGTTATCGGCGTGTCCGCCGCTGATGCGGGTAACGGTCAGGCTGGCGTTGCCGACCAGCGGATGGCACCGGCAGCGCACGCTGTGTTCGTGGCTTTCTTCCACCAGACCGAGTAACTGCGCGGCGCGGAAAATGGCGTTTTCGCCCAGCTCCGGAGTGCCGGAATGCGCGGTCACGCCGTGGACGCGAACCAGCGGCCGCAAACTGCCTTTGTGCGCGGAATAAGTGGTGTTGGAGGTCGGTTCGCCAATCACCACGTAATCAATGTGAGCAGGCGCTTCGCGGACATAAAACTTCGCGCCCTCGCTGGCGACTTCTTCATCAGCGACAAAAATCGCCATCAGCGTGCCGCTCCAGTCGTTACGGTTGGCGGCCAGCCAGCGCATGGCTTCGATCATGGCGATCAGCGGGCCTTTGGCGTCGCAGGCTCCGCGGCCAAATAACTTGCCGTCGCGCTCGGTCAGTGTGAACGGATCCTGTGCCCAGCCTTCTCCGGCGGGCACCACATCAATATGCGTATTAAAGGCAAAACACGGGCCGTCACCGTTTTCCAGGCGGCCAATGACATTGGTGCGCCCCGGCGCGTATTCGCTGAGCGTCATGTCGAAGCCGATTTCACTCAGCATCTGGCTGATGAGTTCGGCCGCTTCACGTTCGCGCCCCGGCGGGTTCTCGGTATTAATCGCGACCAGTGCGGCCAGATCGCGTTTCATTCTGCTGATATCGGGCGATGAAAGGCTCATCGGTGTCTCCTGAAATATCTTTTTGTGGCAAAACTGGCCCCTGGTGAGGGCGCAATACGGGGGTGGTTCTGGGTAAAAGGATCAATGTAAAATCTGATCCAGGAAGCGCTGTGCCCGCAGGCTGACGTCGCCGCCGAAGAATTTTTCGCCGGTCGCGTTTTCGATAATCTCGCCGTTTTCCATAAAGACGATTTGATTGGCTGCGCGTTTCGCAAAGCCCATTTCATGCGTAACCACAATGCTGGTCATGCCTTCCGCACTGAGATCTGCCATCACATCCAGCACTTCGCGGATCATTTCCGGATCCAGCGCCGATGTCGGCTCATCAAACAGCATCAGTTTGGGCTTCATGGCTAACGCCCGCGCAATCGCGACGCGCTGCTGCTGACCGCCGGAAAGTTCGTCCGGGAAAGAATCGGCTTTATCAGGAATGCGCACTTTGCCCAGCAGTTCCAGCGCCTGCGCTTCGGCCTCGCTGCGGCTGACGCCGAGCACGGTCATCGGCGCGAGCATGATGTTTTCCGCCGCCGTCAGGTGTGAGAACAGTTCATAGTTCTGGAACACCATGCCGATGTCCTGCCTCAGTTTGTGCGGCTCAACGCTGGCATGCGTGATGTCTTTATTGCGAAAGAAAATCGAACCACCCTGAACCGGCTCCAGCAAATTAATGCAGCGCAGAAGGGTGGATTTCCCCGAACCCGACGGGCCGATCAGCACCACGGTTTCCCCTTGTGCCACATTCAGGGAGCAGTTTTTCAGAACGTGCTGGGGGCCAAAATGTTTATCGACGCCGATGATTTCCAGAACCGGTTTGGATTTACTCACGGGCTTCTCCTCAGTTTGGCGTGCTGCTGCGCAGCAGGCGTTCGGTCATAGACAGCGCAGGTTTCTTGCGCTTTTTCGGATCCAGCGAGCGTTCCAGCCAGGCCTGTCCGATCATGAAAATGGACGTCAGCACCAGGTAATAAATCCCGGCGGCGCACAGCGCTTCGAAATAACGAAAGCTGGCGCTGGCAGTCTGGTTGGCGATAAGCAGTAATTCCTGAACGGCTATCACCGAGACCAGTGCGCTGGATTTGAGCATGCTGATCATCTGGTTGCCCATTGGCGGCAGCACGATGCGCGCGGCCTGCGGCAACACAATCTTGCGCATGATCTGACTTTGGGTCATGCCCAGCGCCATCCCCGCGGTGCGCTGACCGCTGCGTACGGCCTGTAAACCGGAGCGCAGAATTTCAGCCATGTACGCGCCTTCATTTAAGGAGAGCGCCATAACGGCGCAGGTGAACGCCGAGAAACGCAGGCCGAAAGTCGGCAGTACGTTGTAGACAAAAATAATCTGGAACAGAACCGGCGTGCCGCGAAACAGCCACAGATAAAAGAACGCCAGAACGGAACCCGCCCGGAAGCGGGATTCCTGGAGCAGGGCCAGAATCAGCCCTGCAATAATGCCGAAGAACAACGAGCACACCGTTAACAACAAGGTCATTAATGCGCCCTGAAAGAACGCCGGTGAGAACAGGTATTGCCAAACAAGATCAAGCGACATGAACTTTCCTCAACGTCAGGGCAAAGCTTTAAGGCCGGACTTCACAACATCAGAAAATGGACACTGAAGCCGGGAACTGCCATTTGGTGATGAGTTTCTGGTACGTGCCGTCTTTCACCACGTCCTGTAAGCCTTTTTCCAGCAGGGATTTCATTTCGGCATCGCCTTTACGCACCGCAAAACCAATGTGCGTGTCGGTTTCAAACTCCGCGCCGACAGCTTCGAAGGTGTCGCCTTTTTCGCTCAGCAGCGCGACCGCGCCCGGCGTGGAGAGGAATTCGGCGTCAGCGCGTTTCTGCGCCACAGCGACCGCAGAATCGGTCGCTGCCGGGAAGGTCAGCACGGTGAGCGCCGGTTTTTTGGCATCCAGACATTTCTGGTTATCCGCCCGCGCCTGACTTTCTTCAATACCGCCCAGGGTGACGGCGATGTTTTTGCCGCACAGCGATAAATCGCGGCCAGTGATTTTTTCCGGATTGCCTTTCACCACAATCACCCGGCTGCCGATTTTCAGGTAAGGCACGAAATCAACCTGTTCAGAGCGGGTCGGATTGATGTACATCGCGGAGTTGATGATATCCAGACGTTTGCCCTGCAACGCCGGGATCAGTCCTTTGAATTCCATCGACATCGGTTCCGGGGTCAGCGCCAGCTTTTTCGACAACGCGGTGATGAGGTCGATATCGAAGCCGGTCAGCTTGCCGTCTTTCGTAAATTCAAACGGCATGAATGTGGCGGCGGTGCCGTACGTCAGCTGACCTTTGCTGACCAGAGCAGGCGCGGCGGCCTGGCTGAACAGCGGGGCACTCAGGCAAATTGCGGCCAGAGAGACGGCGGCATATCGGCGCAAAAAAGCTTTTTTTGACATGACAGACTCCAGTTTCCCATGAGCAGTATTGCTCTTTGTGTCTCATTAAATACAATTAAATTTGCGAGTCAAGGCTCTTTTTTGGTGCATTTGTTGCACGATTTGGGGGCTTTTTAACCAGACTTCACCATCCTCAAGGCTTGTGATATTGTACAAACCTAAACAACAAATACTTTCAGGTGTTGCTATTCCATGACCCAAACTACGACAGCCAGCGGAAGGCGTCTGGCAAACCAAATCCTTGACCTGATACGTGAAGCAAAATTTGAGCCAGGTCACCATCTGCGGGAGCAACAATTAGCCGATATGCTCGGCGTTTCCCGCACACCGGTACGTACTGCGTTGAAATTGCTGTGTGAACTGGGAATTATCGAAGCGCGCCGCAATCAGGGTTTTTTCCTGCTGAAAGCCTTCGATGAACTTCAGCGCATCAGTATCGATATTCCGGCCACCAGCGATCAGGACCTGTACGAGCAGCTGGTCAAAGACCGTATCGCCGGAAAATTGCCGGATTCCCTGACACAAACGGAAATCGCCCAGCGCTATGAAGCCGACCGCGGCGTGCTGGCGCGCACCTTGCTCCGGTTATCTGAGGACGGCCTGATCGCCCGTAACAAGGGACATGGCTGGTCATTTTTACCGACGCTCAACACCGACGTGGCGCTGAGCAACGGCTACGGATTCCGCCTGATGATTGAACCGGGCGCGATGCTGGGTGCGGGATTCCATGCCGACAAAAGCGCGCTCCGGCGGCTGCGGATGCAGCATATCTATCTGATTACTCACCCCGATATTCTTGCCGTTGATGGCCGTCAGATTTTCGAAACGGACGCCACGTTCCACGAAATGCTGGCGGAATTCAGCGGCAATATTTTTGTTTTACAGGCGATCCAGCAGCAAAACCGGCTGCGACGCTTGCTTGAGTTCGGCAGTTACACCAATAAACAGCGTGTGCGCGAATGGTGCGGCGAACACGTCGCCATCATCGACGCCGTGCTGGAAGGGCGGATGGAGGAGGCGGCAGAAATGATGCGCAGCCACCTGCAATCGGCTTATCAGATGGTGCTCAACAAGGTCAGCAAAGTTGGGTAATCCTTTGATTGAAATTTAATTTTTCATACGTTAACCAGAGGAAAAAGTGATGGATTTTGGGATTCAGGGCCGCGTGGCGCTGGTCAGCGGCGCGGGCGGCGGTCTGGGCCGGGCCATGGCGATTGCGCTGGCAGCGGAAGGCGCTCAGGTCGCGGTGTGCGGGCGAACGCTTGCCGCATTGCAGGAAACAGTCAGCCTTATTGAAGAGCAGGGCGGAACGGCGCAGGCGTGGGTGCTTGATCTCACGGCACCGGAAAGTTTTGACGATGTGCTGATGCAAATCCGCCGCACGTACGGGCCGGTCGGTATTCTGGTCAACAACTCCGGCGGGCCGCCACCGACGAAAGCCGCAGGGGTTGCGCCGGAACTGTGGCAAAGCCAGTTTGCGACGCTGGTCAGCCCGCTGATTCTTCTCACCGACAAAGTGCTGCCGGATATGCATAACGCAGGCTGGGGGCGGATTATCACCAGCACTTCGTCCGGCGTTGTGGCGCCGATCGCGAATCTCGGAATATCCAACACGCTGCGCATGGCGCTGGTTGGCTGGTCAAAAACGCTGGCATCTGAAGTGGCGGCTGACGGTATTACGGTGAACGTAATGGTGCCGGGGCGGATTTCCACGCGGCGTCTGGGGCAGCTGGATGCAGCGCGAGCCGGGCGTGAAGGCGTTACCGTTGAAGACGTCGCGGCGAAAAGCGCGGCTGGCATTCCGGCGAAACGCTACGGAAAACCGGAAGAATACGGCGCGGTGGCGGCATTTCTTGCCAGCCAGCAGGCTTCTTATGTGACCGGTTCCGTTATCCGCGTTGACGGCGGAATGATCCCGTCGGTGTGATTTTTTTACGGCAAAGGCTCCGAGGTTTTGCGGGGGGGCTTTTGCCGGTATTAACCTGACTAATCCTGCAACCTTGTTCATAAGAATGCATTATGTTGGTGCACCACGATGGAGAGTTCGGTTTTATTTCATTTAAGTTTTTTAACCCCGCCGGTTTATTCAACGTCTCAGCAATCGTTTTTTCTTATGTTCCGTGGCATTAGCGCGCGGTAAGCCGCTATTTCTTCTGCCCCACGGAGATTGGCGCAGATCTTGCTTTTATCAGTCACGCTAATCATTACCGAACGGTGTTCCCTTTCCGGGCCAAATGGAGACAGAGATGAATCTCAGACGTCTGAAGTACTTTGTGAAAATCGTCGATATCGGCAGCCTGACGCAGGCCGCTGATGTTCTGCATATCGCACAACCGGCACTGAGCCAGCAACTGGCGACGCTGGAAGGGGAATTGCAGCAACAATTGCTGATTCGCACCAAGCGCGGCGTGACGCCCACTGAAGCCGGGAACATTCTTTATTCACATGCTCAGGCGATTTTGCGTCAGTGTGATCAGATCCACGGTGCGGTGAACAGCGCGGGTCAGTCGCTGAGCGGGCAGGTGTCCGTCGGGCTTGCGCCGGGCACTGCGGCTTCCCAGCTGGCGCTGCCGTTATTGCAGGCCGTGCGTAAACAACATCCGGGCATTTTGTTGTATCTCAACGAAAATTTCGGCACGGCGCTCGGGGATTTAGTGCTCAACGGCCGTATGGATATGGCGGTGTTGTACGGCACAAATAACGACGTCGGGCTGAGCAGTCAGCCGCTGATGAAAGAAGATTTGTATCTGGTCGGCACGCATGCCGTGCCCAATCCGGGAAAATATGTCGAGCTGGGTGATGTCGCGAAACTCAACCTGTTCATGCCGCGTTCATACAACGTGATGCGCCGTCTGGTTGACGATGCCATGGCGGTTCGCCGCCTGACGGCCAATATTATCGGTGAAATCGAGTCCTCCGCCACGCTGACGGCTGCTGTTGCCAGCGGGCTGGGTGCCACTATTTTGCCGGAATCCGCCGCCCGCGCCATGACGGGCCCGGCCAAAGCGTGGATGTCGTGCATCAGCAGCCCGGCGATTCAGGTTCCGCTTTCATTGTGTGTTTCAGAAACGCTTGCCCTGTCGCAGGAAGCGGCGGCGGTGAAGAAAATCTTGCTGTCGCTGGTCTTTGAACAGACCACGACAGAAGCAGAGCCATTGCTGGCGGCGAGCTGACTGCGTTGTAAAGACGTCCTCCCCTTTTACAAGGGGAGGTATTTTTCAGCATTTAACACGGGCACTTGCCCATCTTCCCGCCTTCACCCGGGAACCGCGCCTCCAGACACCGGCGGTGAAACTCCCGCTCAGTCATGGGGGCTATTTCCGGGTGCCTCACCTGCATATGTGCCACGTAGTTCCCATAATCCTGAACCCCCACCATCAGCCTGAAACTTTGCGCCGTACGCTTAACGGCCAGTCTCAGCCACCCGGCGATGTTGTGCGGTTTCGGCTCGACGATGAACAGCGGACGGCAGCGGATGATATGGAACGCGGTAAGCCGGGGCGTTTTAAATAACGAACGTGACTCAGACATGGCGCGCCTCACGACGTTGCACAACAGCCGTTTCGTGTACCGTTGGTGTGGCAGAATTTAGCGCACGGCGGACAACGAAGAACGCTGAAATCAGCATAGTGACCGCCACCAGCATGAAGAACCCGCACAGAATGGCGTTAATCTGATTGTTCAGCACGATGGTATGCATATCCACCAGCGTTTTAGCCGGTTTGATGATTTCCCCGCTTTCGATCCCCGCATTGAATTTTTTCGCCTGCGCCAGGAATCCGATTGACGGTTTTTCGTGGAAAATCTTCTGCCAGCCCGCGGTCATGGAGGTAATAAACAACCAGACAGTCGGCAAAATTGTTACCCACGCATAGCGCTGTTTTTTCATTTTGAACAGCACCACAGTACCCAGAATCAGCGCCATGGAAGCCAGCATCTGGTTACCGATGCCGAATAATGGCCACAGAGTATTGATGCCGCCTAAGGGATCGACCACGCCCTGATAAACGAAGAAACCCCAGCCCGCTACGGCGACTGTTGTCCCTGCAATCGTCCCCACCCACGACCGGTTATTCGCCAGTGAAGGAACCGCCACGCCCACCAGATCCTGCACCATAAAGCGGCAGGCACGGGTACCGGCATCCACGGCGGTCAGAATAAATAATGCTTCAAACAGAATGGCGAAGTGATACCAGAACGCCATCATGGTGCGGCTGTTGAAAACGTCGGTAATAATGTGCGCCATGCCGACCGCAAAGGTCGGTGCGCCCCCCGCGCGGGAAAGAATCGACTGCTCGCCCACGTCTTTGGCGATTTGGGTCAGAACGTCTGGCGTGATGACAAAGCCCCAGCCGTTAATCACCTGCGAAGCGCTTTCCACCGTGGTCCCAATAAGCGCCGCCGGTGAGTTCATCGCAAAATAGACGCCGGGATCGATAACTGACGCACAAATCAGCGCCATGATCGCCACGAACGACTCCATCAGCATCGCGCCGTAACCGATAAAACGGATATGACTTTCGCGTTCAATCAGCTTCGGCGTGGTGCCGCTGGAGACCAGCGCATGGAAACCGGAAATCGATCCGCAGGCAATGGTGATAAACAGGAACGGGAACAGGCTGCCGGAGAACACCGGCCCGCTGCCGTCAATAAAGCGTGAGACGGCGGGCATTTTCATCTCCGGCATGGCGAAGACGATACCCACCGCCAGACCAATGATTACGCCGATTTTCAGAAACGTTGAGAGATAATCACGCGGCGCCAGCAACAGCCAGACCGGCAGAACTGAGGCGATAAAGCCGTAAATCACCAGAACCCAGGTCAGCGTGGTGCCGTGCAGCGTAAAGAACGGGCCCCAGACCGGATCCGCTGCGACATTTCCACCGTACACAATCGCCAGCATCATCAGCACGAAACCCATCACCGATACTTCGGCGATTTTTCCCGGACGCAGAAAACGCATGTAAATGCCCATAAACAGAGCGATGGGAATCGTGGCTGCGATGGTGAACAGACCCCACGGACTGTCGGCCAGCGCTTTCACTACCACTAATGCCAGCGCAGACAGAATAATGATCATGACGCCGAGCGCGCCGAGCATGGTCACGACGCCGGCAAAACTGCCCAGCTCCTGCTTCGCCATTTCACCCAGAGAGCGGCCGTCACGGCGTGTCGAAATGAACAGGATCAGGAAGTCTTGTACGGCACCGGCGAGCATCACACCGACTAAAATCCAGATGGTGCCAGGCAGGAAGCCCATTTGTGCGGCAAGGATCGGGCCAACCAGCGGACCGGCTCCGGCTATTGCTGCGAAATGGTGACCGAATAACACCCATTTGTTGGTCGGCACATAATCCAGCCCGTCGTTGTGGCGTTCGGCGGGGGTCATGCGGTTATCATCGAGTTCGAACACTTTTTCAGCGATGAACAGGCTGTAAAAACGATAGGCAATGCTGTAGCAGGCAATGGCGGCCACCACCAGCCACAGGGCGTTGACGTGTTCTCCGCGGCTTAAAGCCAGCATCCCGAAGGCGAAGGCGCCGATTAACGCCACCACCAGCCAGGTTATCCCGGACTTGACGCTTTTCATGATGTACAACTCCTTGTCAGGGGTCCTGCTCAGGCAGGCCACTTTTTATGTAGAGAGTGTGATGTAGAGGTAAGACGCGCAGACCCGATTCAGGTTGCGACATTGTGAAAATTCCGTTTAAAAATAGTGTTTTTAAACGGAGGAGTGTGGAGTTAAGGTTGAAAATGTGATGTGGCTGACGCTTTAGAAGGGGAATGCTGGTCGGATGACATCAAAGTTGTGAGGCTTCATCACTCTGCCTGAGTGAAACGGCGCGGGTGGCTGATTTTTTCTTTCGCTTTACCCGAACAAAGCGCGATGCCGGATGCAATCAGCAGGGCGCTGATCAGATGGAAATTGTGCAAAGGAATATTCAGGAACAGGATACTCAGCATCCCGCCGCTCAGCGGGATCAGATGTGAGTAAATTTCGCCACGTGTCGCGCCAATCGCCTGGATCCCTTTGTTCCACAGCAGATAGGAAAGCCAGGAAGGGAAAACCACCAGATAGGCCAATCCGCACAGGAACCCGGCGCTTGTGTAGGAACTCAGTGCGTGATGAGCAGGGGTTAAAGAGGAGAACGCCAGTACTGGCAACAGGACCAGCGCCCCGATAGCGGCGCTGACGGCCACGAATGCGTTTCCGCCCACGCTTTTTGGTTTGATACGCAGAAAGGCACAATACAACGCCCAGCTGATGGCTGATCCCAGGGTCCAGACATCGCCGCGGTTCAGATTTTTAAGTGTCTCAATGTGCAGTAAATCTCCCTGCATGACCAGCCAGACCACGCCCAGTGAACTCCTCGTTAAGGCTGGGATAAACCGACTTTTGCCTGCTGCTGACCTCGAATATTGCCCGCGAAACCGACCTGAAAATCGAAACGTTTATTCGCTCGCCGCGAAGACTGTGGATTTCGCAGTGGCATCCGTTGCTCAGTAAGGCGGTTATTCATCTGGCTGATATCGCCAGCTTGCTTTTTTGTTGCTCGATACTGACGAATATCCTGATGTGATACGCGGGCACTGGCATACACACGGCAGCCAGCCGAATGTGGCGTTTACTACCACGTCATTCGAAACGGTGCGCAGTCTGGTGGCTAAAGGTCGGGGCGTGACTCTTTTGTCGGATCTGGTTTACCGGCCATGGTCGCTGGAGGGATTGCGTGTCATGCGGCGCACGGTGGAGGACAGTACGACGTATATGGATGTGGGCGCGGTGTTATCCGAAACGCTGGCGCTTTCGGAACCCGCCGCCGTGGTGCTGGATTATCTGCGGGTCATGATCACCCGTCATGGCGAAGATGCCTGAGGGCGCGAGCCAAAAAAAACCGGCCTGTGAGAGGCCGGTTAATCTGTGTCAGGTCAGAAATTATTCTGCGGAAGCAGGTTTTTCCTGGCCCGGTTTGTGGTCACGCATCTGTTCCATTTTGGCAGCGCGTTTCTGGTAGTTTTCGTTGAACTGTTTTTTCTGCTCAGGCGTCAGCAGGTTATACATTTTGTTCTCAGCACGTGCGCGATCCAGCATGCGGTCGGACTGTGCTTTGGTGATGGTATCAATCTGCGATTTCACTTTCGCTTCATCGAAGCTGTCTGAAGCAACTAAGGTGTGCATCTGATCCATCTGCGCTTTCATTGCAGCGCGGTCAGGGCGCGCGCCGCTGTCTTTCATAATTTCTTTCATCTGAGTTTTCTGCTGCTCAGTCAGGTTCAGACCTGCAAACGGGTTCATATGATGCGGGCCTTTATGGTGCATCATTTTGCCGTGAGTCGCAGCAGGTGCGTCAGTTGCCGGAGTGGCTGTGGTTTCAGCAGCAAACGCGAAAGAAGCAGAGCTCAGAGCCAGAGTTGAAGCCACAATCATTGCGGTAAGTTTACGCATAATCAAATTCCTCATTGAAGATTCAGGCACATCGCCCGTTTTGTTTCGACGAAAGCAAGTCTACTGAATCCAATGAATAGTAATGCGAGCAAGATGTAAAAGAGTGAAAGCCGAAGTGTCACTTTTCAACCGATCGTGGAGAAAATGTTTAGAAAGCGTAAGGTTGCGCGAACAGGCATGACTGGAAGTTCAGATAAATCTGAGTAATGCGGTGAGTTCATACATTAACATGGTGAATGTTTGGCCGCCAGACTTCTTAAGTAAAGATTGTTTGCTGTTGATGCCGGGTTTACATCGCCGGAAGTGGGCAAGAACCGGCATAATAGTTATCCTTTCGTTAACACTTTATATAACAGTGCAGAGTGCTCATGACTGAATCCCGCTACGAAACGCTTGCGCGCACCTTGCGCAGACAAATCGACACTCAGGTCTGGCTGCCGGGCGACCGCCTGCCTTCCTTACGCGAGTCCTGCAAACTGTCCGGGCTGAGCCTGATGACGGTGTTACAGGCGTACCAGCTGCTGGAAAGTCAGGGCGTGATTGTTGCGCGCCCGCAGTCCGGCTACTACGTCGCAGCAGGTTTGCAGCGCCCGGTTCGCCGTCAGCCCGATGAACGCCTGCACGCTGCCGAGCAGGTAGACGTCAATGATGCGATTTTCGATATCCTGAAAGCGGGGCAGGATCCTTCCGTCGTACCGCTGGGTTCGGCATTTCCCGATCCGACCTTATTCCCGCAGCCGCGCCTGGCGCGATCGCTTGCCAGCGCCGTCCGCCGTATGTCACCGCACAGCGCCACCGCCAATTTGCCGCCGGGCAACGAAGAGCTGCGCCGCAGCATTGCCCGCCGTTATGCTCAAAATGGTATAGAAGTTGCGCCCGATGAAATCGTCATTACGTCCGGCGCGATGGAGTCTTTAGGGCTGAGTTTGCAGGCCGTGACCGAGCCGGGCGACTGGGTGGCGATTGAGTCTCCGGCATTTTATGGTGCGTTACAGGCCATAGAGCGGCGCAAGTTAAAAGCGATCGCTATTCCGACCGACGTGCGTTTTGGTATGGATCCCGATGCGCTGGAAAAAGCGCTGGAAACCTATCCGATCAAAGCCTGCTGGCTGATGTCGAGTTTTCAGAACCCGCTCGGTTGTACGATGCCGTCCGAAAATAAGGCTCGGCTGGTGGATATCCTTCAACGGCATCAGGTGGCGTTAATTGAAGATGACGTTTACAGCGAATTGTATTTTGGCAGTGAACGCCCGGTGCCGCTGAAGGCGTCAGCGTATCGCAGCGAAATTCTGCATTGTTCTTCATTCTCTAAATGTCTGGCACCGGGTTTTCGCGTCGGCTGGGTGGCGGCAGGGAAATACGTTGAGCGTATTGAACGGTTGCAGCTGATGAGTACGTTATCCGCCAGCGTGCCGGTGCAGCTGGCGCTGGCAGATTTCCTGCAAAAAGGCGGGCAGCAGGGCGGTTACGACACCCACTTACGCCGCCTGCGTCGGGTGCTGGAACAGCGGCAAATGGCGATGCATCACGCCATCATCAAAGAATTCCCCGCGCAGGTTTCGGTTTCCCAACCGCAGGGCGGCTATTTCCTCTGGCTCGATTTGGGCGATAACGTGGATGCCGCGCGGGTCTATCAGCACGCACTGGCCAAAGGCGTCAGCGTCGCGCCGGGCACGATGTTTTCCGCCGACGAACGTTTCCGACATTGTTTGCGCATCAACACGTCATTCGAATGGGGACCGCACACCGCCCGCGCTATTTCAGTGCTGGCGGCGCTGGTGGGGGAAGAAATTAGGGGGTGACCGGGAAGTGTTAAACCTCCACCGCCTTTTCAGACGGCGGTGGTTTTACGGATTACCAGCCGCGCCGGAGCCTCCCAGCGCTGAAAATCGGGGCTTCATAATTATCAGAGATATTGCGTACCCGATAAATTTTCCACGTCATGTTTTCACGTTTCAAATATGTCTCAAGGTGAAGGCTCTTTCCGTGGTCAATCCCAAGCCAGATATCCAAGACTTTTCCGCCCGTAACACTGCGTACGGTCCCGGTCTTAAAAGCCGGGATCCACGCTGCGTCATAATCTTGCGTGTACGTAAAATAATCTGCGCTAACGATCTCCTGTTCCGGGATTTTATCCACGGCGGCAAGTCGGCTTAAGGTGTCAGCCGCCACATAACGACGCATTTCAGGCGACTCATACGTCGGAGGGGGATCTTTCAGAAAAGCCGCAAGATAAAATCCATAAAAATTGGTGACCTGTTTAATCGCCAGCTGATTATCATCGGAATGGGAAGAACACGCTGTTAATAAGCTCAGAGCTATTAGGATAAGTATGCGCATTAGTTCTTCCGGTAAATTTTGTAGGCCGGGCGGGTGTTCCGATATCCCGGGCCGGGATACATGCTGGTTTGGCGAAAATCTGAAAACCACGTTGTACCGTCGTACATCGTCATATGGCCCGATGGATTACCATCCTGGTAGGGTTGAATTATTGCCACATCTCCCGCTACTAAGGTTGAACCGGCGGGCACCTCCCTGAACCCGGCACGTTCAAGCGAAGCACCGTAGTCTTTTGCATCAGGTATATTGTCCAGATGAACGCCGCCAGCCTCTATCGCCTGCCGGGTGTAACGTGCACAGCGATGAAGAGAGTGTGAGCCCGCATGAGTCCTGATATGTGATATTGCGGCATCCCGGTTCCAGCTCATAATCTTCCCTGGTCTGAGATAAATTGAGCAGACAAGGTACGCCGCGAAAAACAACAGAACAATAAAACCAACGCACGTTAAGTCACTTTCAGAGGTTTGTTATACGCAAACGCATTAGCCGAAATGATTATTTCCCGCCCAGATTCACAAATCCTGCTCCCTTAATGTCTTCCCGACATTTCCGCCGGGATGCACCTTCAGAAGCCTTTGCTGATCGAAACCGTTGCGCAGCATGATGTTGCCGCACAACGCATCGAACACCGCCAGTACCAGCACGATAGAAGTCGTAGCCAGCATATTGAGCGGGTCGATTTCCTGCTGAATATGCGTTTTTACGACCAGCGTAGCGGCGCGTGCAATGGCCGAATCCAGATTTTCCGTCACGCTGATGATGGCCACGCCTTTGGTTTTCAGCGTCGGTAACAGACGCGTCAGCTCTTCGGAATTCCCGCCGCGGGAAATCAGGATCATCAGGTCGTCACTGCGCAGAAAACCCAGGTCGCCGTGCGCGGCGTCGGTGGCGCTGAGATAGACCGACGGCTGTTCGACACACGCCAGCATGTGCGCAATTTTACGTGCTGCAATGCCGGATGTGCCGACGCCGGTGACGGCAATTTTGCCTTTGCAACCGGTCACCAGCGTCAGTAACTGACGCCAGATATCGGCGTCAAGATGGTTTTGCAGCGCCAGCAGTTCCTGGCTGTACGTCCGCCAGCCCTGGCACGCCAGCTGAAATTCCTCGTCAGCGGTCATTGTTCTTCCCCCTGCATCAGGCGGCGGTATTTCATGCTGTCGTGATACATCTCGTGGAATACGCGGTATTTGCGGTCGTAATACTCTTTGATTTTGTTGGTTTGCGGCGTGACAGTTTTGCCGATGCGGCTCATGGCGGCCATCGCTTCGGGCAGTGAATCGTACGCGCCGGCGGCCACGGTGCCCATCATAGCGCTGCCGAGCAGCATCGCTTCGCTCTCTTCCGGCAACAGCATCGCGCAGCCAGTCGCGTTGGAATGCTCCTGCACAAACACCGGGTTTTTGGTGCCGCCGCCGCTCGCCATCATGGTATCAATGCGGTAGCCGCTCTGATTCATGGTTTCAATGATATGACGGGTGCCGAGTGCCAGCGCCTGGATCGTCGCGAGATAATGCAGCGCCATGTCTTCCGGCGTACGCGAGAGTTTCAGGCCGGTCAGCGTGCCTGTGAGCGTTGGGTTGGCGCGTGGCGAACGGTTGCCGTGGAAGTAGGGCAGCATATGAATGTCTTTGGTCAGGAACGCGATGTTTTCCGGTTCTCCCGCCATTTTGCGCAGCAGACCGTTCAGTATTTCATAAATGGTTTTGCCGCTGTCTTTGCCCTGTTTCAGTAAATCCTGATAGCACGGATGCGACTGAATCACGTGGTCGATCAGCGCGCCGGTCGTGGATTGCCCGCCTTCGTTCAGCCAGTAATCCGGCAAAATCGCAGAATAGTACGGCCCCCAGATGCCGCCGATGTAGCGTGCGCTGCGGGACATGGCCATATGCGCGGTAGAAGTGCCGCCAATCAGCGCGATGCGGTTGTCGAAATCGGCGGACTCACCGGATGCGCCGCTGGCACCGAGAATGCCGAGGCTACCCGCGTGTGCATCAATAATTGAGACGCTGACTGCGGTTCCGGCCATCAGCCCCATTTCAGCGGCGGCGCGCTGGGTCAGGCCGTGGCCCAGCGGTTCGCCCATGGTTTTGACTTCGCTGCCGATTTTAGCGGCATTGTTTTCCAGCAGGTCTTCAAGTCCAATCTGGCGGAAATAGCTCGGATCCCAGCGGTCTTCGTGGCCGATATAGGTCCATTTACACACCGTGGAACACAGTGAACGTGTGGTGCTTTGCGTGGCGCGCCAGGTCAGGAAATCCGGCAAATCAAACAGATGCCCGACGTTATTCCACGTCGTCGGCATATGTTGTTTCAGCCACAGGAGTTTGGGCGTCTGCATTTCCGGCGAAATAATCCCGCCGACGAATTCCAGCACGCGGTGGCCGGTGGCGTTGATGCGTTCAGCCTGCGTGATGGCGCGGTGATCCATCCACACGATAATGTTCTGCTCGCTGCGGCCGGACGGGCTGACGGTCAGCGGTTTACCTTCTTTATCGAGCACCACCAGCGAACAGGTGGCATCAAAGCCGATGCCTTTTACCTGAATCGGGTTGATGTCGGCCTGATTCACCGCGTCTTTAACGGCGTTGCAAACGGACTGCCAGATCTCATCGGAAGATTGCTCGACGAAATCAGCTTTCGGGCGGTACAGCGTAATCTCACGGCTGGCCTGACCGACCATGCGGCCGGTCATGTCGAAGACGCCCGCACGGGCGCTGCCGGTTCCTACGTCAACTCCAATAAAATAACTCGCCATGTTTTTTCCCTTCGGTAAAAGCAATTCGCTTAAGATTTTCTGTTTTGTAAGGCGATAAACAGGATCAGGACGCCGCCCCAGAGTGCCATCGTCAGGTAACTGCTGACGCCCATCAGGTTCAGGCCGCTTTCCAGCATTTGCAGGACGATCAGCGCCAGCACCAACCCGATGACCCGCCCGAATCCGCCGTCGGGGTTGATCCCGCCAAGCACGGACGCAAGAATAGTCACCAGCAGATACGAGTCGCCGTAGCCCGCTTTCGCCGAGTTGAATTTTGACATCATCAGCAGCGCCGCGCCCCAGCCAAGCAGGGCGGAAAGTACGTACACCGCGATGGTGACTTTATGTGTGTTGACGCCGCTAAAGCGCGTGGCCTGTTCGTTGGAACCCATCAGATACAAACTGCGGCCGAGCGTGGTGTGTTCCAGCAAAACCCACAGCAAAAGTGCGACCAGCAGAAATAACAGCAGGGCGACCGGAATACCCAGCAGGCTGCCGTTGCTCAGATACTGAATCGCCGCCGGGAAGCCGGAAATCACTGCGCCGTTGGTGAGTAAAATGTTCAGCCCGGCAATCAGCGTCATGGTGCCGAGCGTGGCCAGAATGGGGGAAACGCCGACGTACGCAATCAGCGCGCCGTTCAGCACACCAATCACCACCGCGACAGCCAGCCCGGCGAACATGGCCAGCGCGAAATAACCCGGCTGATCGGGATGCGCCACCAGAATCGCAGCCATCGCCAGGGAACAGGCGTTGGCACCGGCAATGACGGAAAGGTTAATACCGCCGGTCAGCATGGTGATGCCCATGCCTAACGCCAGCATGCCCAGAATCGGCAGTTGCGAGGAAATCGACTGGAAATTGCCGATGCTGTAAAAACTGCCGCCCAGCGTGAAGGAAAACAGCACGGCGACAGCGACGATGATCAGCAACTGCAGGCGGATGATGCGGTCGCCGGGGAGAATTCGGGTTAAGGTCGTCATGTCACATCCCCTTTGCCAGTTTGCGTTTTTCGTTCCACGCGGTGCTGCTGATGCTGACCAGAATGATCACGCCGCTGAAAACCTGATGCCA
>Ga0153981_1000043_pt1 | contig 38381 bp, 32 predicted proteins | sample TSGA065MetaG_FD_104714 | JGI IMG/M metagenome (GOLD analysis project Ga0153981, IMG submission 104714) | Attine ant fungus gardens microbial communities from Georgia, USA - TSGA065 MetaG | ecosystem: Host-associated > Fungi > Mycelium > Unclassified | place: USA: Georgia, Magnolia Springs State...
CGGCACATCGACCTACGACGGTTTATCGCTTGCGTGGGCGTGCGCCGAGAATCTGGCCAGCCGCATTAAAGCTATGACGTTGTTCGCGACCCATTATTTCGAGCTGACGACGCTGCCGGAAAAAATGGAAGGAACGGTCAATGTTCACCTGGATGCCATAGAACACGGCGATACCATTGCGTTTATGCACAGCGTGCAGGATGGCGCTGCCAGCAAAAGTTACGGTCTGGCCGTCGCGGCGCTGGCGGGTGTCCCGCGTGATGTCATTAAACGTGCTCGCCAGAAACTGAAAGAGCTGGAAACGTTGTCCAGCAACGCCGCCGCCAGCAAAGTGGATGGTCCGCAACTGACGCTGCTGGCAGAAGAAGTGTCGCCTGCAGTAGAAGCGCTGGAATCTCTGGACGCGGATTCTCTCTCGCCACGTCAGGCGCTGGAATGGATTTACCGTCTGAAAGATATGGTGTAGAAGCCGCGGCGGCTGGCGGCAGAAATGAAAAACGGTGGGGATTAACCCACCGTTTTTTGATATCGAACTGTCTTTCCGGCGAACAATTTTTCTTAACGAAAAGTTATTCGCGGAACAGTGCTTCGATGCTCAGCCCTTGCCCCTGCAGAATTTCACGCAGGCGACGCAGACCTTCTACCTGAATCTGACGAACACGTTCACGTGTCAGGCCAATCTCACGACCCACATCTTCCAGCGTCGCAGCTTCATAACCTAACAGGCCGAAACGACGTGCCAGAACTTCACGCTGTTTTGCATTCAACTCGAATAACCACTTCACAATACTCTGTTTCATATCGTCGTCTTGCGTGGTGTCTTCAGGGCCGTTGTCTTTTTCATCTGCCAGAATATCTAACAGCGCTTTCTCTGAGTCACCACCCAACGGGGTATCTACAGAGGTAATACGCTCATTCAGGCGTAACATACGGCTGACGTCATGCACCGGTTTGTCGAGTTGCTCAGCAATCTCTTCGGCACTCGGTTCATGGTCCAGTTTGTGTGCAAGTTCGCGTGCGGTACGCAGATAAACGTTCAGTTCTTTAACGATGTGAATTGGCAAACGAATGGTACGGGTTTGATTCATGATCGCCCGTTCAATCGTCTGACGGATCCACCATGTTGCATAGGTAGAGAAACGGAAGCCCCGCTCAGGGTCAAATTTTTCAACCGCACGGATCAGACCCAGGTTACCTTCCTCGATCAAATCCAGCAGTGCCAGACCGCGATTACTGTAGCGGCGGGCAATTTTAACCACCAAACGCAGGTTACTTTCAATCATACGGCGGCGGGAAGGCACATCTCCCCGCAACGCGCGTCGTGCAAAATAAACTTCCTCTTCTGCGGTCAGCAGAGGGGAATAACCGATTTCACCGAGGTACAGTTGAGTTGCGTCCAGCACTCGTTGGCTTACAGCCTGCGACAACAATTCTTCTTCAGCATCGTTGTCGGCAGTCTCTTCGACTATTGCTTTCTCGTCAAAGGCTTCAGCGCTGTTCTCATCGAAATCTACATCATCATGTAACTCGTTAACTTTCAGCGTATTCTGACTCATAAGCTGCTCCTACCCGTGGTCCCGAGGGCAGAATCGATGCTCTGCCCGGATTTATCGCTGCGGAAGATAACGCAGCGGGTTTACGGATTTCCCCTTGTAACGAATTTCAAAATGCAATCTTACTGAACTGGTTCCGGTGCTACCCATCGTCGCTATTTTTTGTCCCGCCTGCACTTCTTGTTGTTCCCGGACCAGCATTGTATCGTTATGTGCATAGGCGCTCAGGTAATCATCATTGTGTTTGATGATGATTAGATTACCGTAACCGCGAAGAGCATTACCGGCATAAACAACGCGCCCCGAGGCAGTTGCTACGACAGCTTGTCCACGCGAACCAGCGATATCGATCCCCTTATTTCCCCCTTCAGCAGCTGAGAAATTATCGATAATTTTCCCGTCAGTCGGCCATTTCCAGGAGGAAACCGGACCGCCATTATTCGTTGAGGTGGCGACGGGAGTGCTGGCTACAGCAACAGGTGTTGTGGTGGTGACTGCACCTGATGTAGGCAACATCTTACCTACATTCTGTTTACCAGAAGATTCAGAATACGTGGTAGTTGGTTGAGATGCAACCACAGAACCTGTGAGCATTCCCCCAGTAGGAACTTTCGGAACACCGCTATTTGTGGCGTCGGTGACGGCCGTCGTACTGCTCGTGCTGGCGGCAGAAGAAACGTTATTTATCTGGACTGTTTGACCCACTTCGAGGCTGTACGGAGCAGGGATATTATTGCGCGCAGCAAGGTCCCGGAAGTCATTGCCGGTGATCCATGCGATGTAGAATAAGGTGTCTCCGCGCTTCACCTGATAGGTGCTTCCGCTGTAACTTCCCTTAGGGATCGAGTTATAGCTGCGGTTGTACACAATGTGTCCGCCTGGGCCGACGGCAGGCGCCATTTGCGGAGGGGAATTCAGAGTATTCTGACTGCTACTGCCGCTGTTTCCGCCGCCATTAACGCTGCTGATTGGCGCGGATGTGTTGGAATTGTTCGAACATCCCGCCATCCAGGCACTGATAAATGTACACACTGCAATGCGGCTTAGTGTTTTTATTGGGCTTCCCGTGCTCATATTTTCCCCCGTTACGGCAATCTCAGAATATCTCTTTATCCGCGCACACCGCGCCAACTGGCGCATTTCGTGTCACCAGACACTGTACGCGCAGGCAACATGCCCGTTCAGATTTTCTCCCGGAACGGACCGTGCCATAAAAAACTGTAGTGGATGCTATCAACATCGCCAGTACAGCACCATATAACAGTTGTATTTAAATTTTAAGGGGTTAGTCCTGCGCGCGTCAGGGTTCAGGCCAGTTCGCCTTTCACCAGCGGCACAAAACGGACAGCTTCTACGGTCTCCGCAACAAAATCATCACCACGTCGGGTGACGCGCTGGAGAGTCTGGCTTTCTTCGCCGACGGGCAACACCATCACGCCTCCCTCCTCGAGTTGTTGCAGTAAATCTTGAGGTATTTCAGGCGGTGCAGCGGTAACAATGATGGCATCAAACGGGCCACGTGAAGGCCAACCCTGCCAGCCATCGCCGTGACGCGTGGAGACGTTGTGCAAATCGAGCTGCTTGAGACGTCTTTTGGCCTGCCACTGCAACCCTTTGATACGCTCAACCGAGTACACATGTTCAACCAGATGCGCCAGAATGGCCGTCTGGTATCCCGATCCGGTGCCGATCTCCAGCACGCGGGATGTCGGCGTCAGGCGCAGTAATTCCGTCATTCTCGCCACGGTATAAGGCTGAGAAATGGTCTGGCCTGAGCCAATCGGCAACGCGGTATTTTCGTAAGCTTTATGCTGAAACGCCTCATCCACAAAGCGCTCACGCGGTACGGACTCGATGGCATGCAGCAGTTTTTCATCATGAATGCCCTGCAGCCGGAGTTGCTCCAGCAGGTTATACATCGGCTTATTCACCATTCGCGCTCACCCCGGCCTTTTCCAACCATGAGACCACGACATCCTGAGCCGCGTAGGCGGTCAAATCCACCTGCAATGGCGTCACGGAAACATATCCTTGCGCGACCGCCGCAAAATCGGTGTCAGGTGCGACGTCAAACTTATCGCCCGGCGGACCAATCCAGTACAAGTCTTGTCCGCGCGGATCCTGCTGACAAAATACCTGCTCAGCAGGATGGCGGCTACCGCAACGCGTCACCTTAATCCCTTTGATTTCGGAAAGTGGCAGGTCCGGAACGTTAATATTCAGAATTTTGCCAGTACGGAGAGGTTCGCGCGCCAGCGCCCTGAGCAGCTGGCAGGTAATAATCGCTGCCGTGTCATAATGCTGATGACCGTCGAGTGAAACCGCCAGCGCAGGAAATCCCAGATGACGCCCTTCCATGGCCGCCGCGACGGTGCCGGAATAAATCACATCGTCGCCCAGATTCGGGCCTGCATTGATGCCGGAAACGACAATATCCGGCTTCGGGCGCATCAGCGAATTGACGCCGAGATACACGCAATCGGTCGGTGTACCGTTGATGACTGCGGTATCGCCGTTCGGATAGGACTGAATACGTAACGGACCGTCGAGCGTCAGCGCGTTTGACGCGCCGCTCCGGTTACGGTCAGGGGCGACCAGCTTTACATCCGCAAATTCACGTAGCGCGCAGGCCAGTGCCTGAATGCCGTGAGCCAGTACGCCGTCGTCGTTACTCAGTAATATCCGCATTCATTTCATCCAGATGCATCAGTTCACGCACTACGCTGGTGGCATAACTGCCCGCCGGTAGCCAGAATTTAAGTTCCAGAGTGACGTCATCCCAGCGCTGCCATTTCATTTGCAAAGGCTGGAGCATAATGGCTCGACGCGCAGGTTCAACACGCTCGCGTTTGAGCAGTGAAAGCAAATCTTCCTGCCCGGCCAGACAAGCCAGCTCAAAGACTTCGGCCTCTTCTGACGTGCCTAACGGCCCGTCACCCGGCAACGGCGCCGTCACCAGCAGTTCTCCGCTTTCGACACGCGGTTGCAGCGATTCAAACTCTTCCGCTTTCGCCACAAACCAGCTTCCGCGGCCACTGAGTTGCAACGCATCGCCCAGTATTGCCTGACGGACGGTGCCTTCTGCCAGACGCTGACTGGCGACAATGTTAAACATCGCACTGCGGCTGGCGGATAAATAGAAACTACGTTTGGCGCGCTCTTTAGGGCGTGCTTCATTGGTTGCCCAGCGTTTCGCCTGCACCAGATTATTGCCGCCGCGCCCAAAACGCTGCGTGCCGAAGTAGTTCGGTACGCCCTGCTCAACAATTTTCGCCAGACGTTCTTCGACATTATCGATGTCACTTATCTGTCGCAAAACCAGCGTAAACGCATTGCCTTTCAAGGTTCCGATACGCATTTTCTTGCGATGTCGCGAGGCACGGATCACTTCACAACCTTCGAGATTAAACTGGCTCAAATCAGGATCTGCCTTACCGGGCAGATGCAGGCAAAACCACTGTTCCGTTACCGCGTGCCGGTCTTTAAGCCCTGCGTAACTGACATCGCGCGGATGCACTTTGGCAAAACGCGCCAGCTGCTCGGCAACAAACTGCGTGTTGCAGCCATTTTTACGGATCCGCACTAAGAGATGTTCACCTTCGCCATCCGGTTCAAAACCCAAATCCTCTTCGACGATAAAGTCTTCCGGATTGGCTTTCAGCAGGCCGGTGGCGGTGGGTTCACCCAGCAACCAGGTGAGACGGGACATATCTATCATGCGGTAATCTTCCACAACATCATTCCTTAATCAGCAGGGCAACGGCTTCACAGGCGATACCTTCGCCGCGACCGGTAAAGCCCAGCTGTTCGGTGGTGGTGGCTTTTACGTTGACGTCGTCCATATGACACTGCAAATCTTCGGCCAGGAATACGCGCATTTGCGGGATGTGCGGCGCCATTTTCGGTGCCTGAGCGATGATCGTGATATCGAGATTGCCCAGCTTGTAGCCTTTTGCACGAATGCGGCGCCAGGCTTCACGCAGCAGTTCACGGCTGTCCGCGCCTTTGTAGGCCGGGTCGGTGTCCGGGAAAAGCTTGCCGATATCACCCAGCGCCGCCGCGCCCAGCAGTGCGTCAGTGGCCGCATGCAGCGCAACGTCGCCGTCGGAATGCGCCAGTAACCCCTGCGGATAAGGAATACGCACACCACCGATCACCAGCGGGCCTTCGCCGCCAAACTTATGTACATCAAAACCGTGACCGATACGCATTATGCGTTCTCCTCCTGATACAAGCGGGTTAAGTAGAATTCAGCCAGTGCCAGATCTTCTGGTCTGGTGACTTTAATATTATCGGCCCGCGCCGGGATCAGCATAGGATGAAAACCACAATATTCCATTGCGGAAGCTTCATCAGTGACCACAGCGCCTTCATTCAGTGCGCGGCGCAGGCAGGTTTTCAATAATTCGAGAGGAAAGAATTGCGGCGTGAGCGCATGCCAGAGTTCCTGACGATCCACCGTATGGGCGATCGCATGCGCGCCGGGCTCACCACGTTTCATGGTGTCACGAACTGGTGCGGCGAGGATCCCGCCAGTTTTGCTGACCGCAGAAATGGCCAGAAGGTTTGTCAGATCATCGGGATGCAGACAAGGACGCGCCGCGTCATGCACCAGCACCCAGCCATGATCGCCCGCGGCCTCAAGGCCTGCCATCACAGATTCGGCGCGCTCATTTCCGCCGGTAACCAGCTGGATCCGTGGATCGCTGGCGACGGGTAACTGCCGGAACTGAGTGTCATGCGGGCTCAGCGCCACGATAACTTTGGTGACGTTGCTGCTGTGCAACAAGGCACGGATCGAGTGTTCTATCAGCGTCTTACCACCGATAGTCAGGTATTGCTTGGGGCATTCGGCCTGCATACGGCTGCCGATTCCGGCAGCCGGTAACACGGCAATGACCTTTGGAAGGGAAACTGCAGTATGGCTCATGGCTATTGATTCGGGTTGCTTTGCGATACGGTGCTGCCCGGCGCTCGTTTGTTGTCAGGCACCAGGCGATAGAAAGTCTCACCGGGCTTGATCATGCTCAGTTCGTTGCGTGCGCGTTCTTCGATCGCTTCCTGACCGCCGTTCAAATCGTCGATTTCTGCGAAAAGTTGATCATTACGTGATTTCAGTTTGCCGTTATTAACTTGTTGCACCTGAACGTCATCGTTTACACGAACGTAGTCGTGAATACCATTCTTGCCCAGCCACAGTGAATACTGTAGCCAGCCAAGTAAAATCAGTAAAAGCAGTGTTAGTTTGCCCATCCCCGCCCCCTAAAAAAGCCGGACAATCATCCCACAACTTTCCCTCTGACTCCACTGTGGCAGGGTAAATGCCTGCGAGAATCAGACTTACGCACTCAATTATGGGTGAGAATGACACAATGGGTTACATCGTGAAGGAGAATTGCAGGGAAAACCGCCTGAAAAACGCAGGGCCGTCAGACGACATCCCCGAAGAAAAGGAACCGGAAAAGAGTCTGCCTGACTCACCAGCCCGATAGAAATGAGAAGACCGTCCAGAACATGCTGATAACGCAGATTGCGCTGGTAACCGACGTTTTAAACCAGCCACCACGAAAGAACATACTGAGCGCAATGCCAATAAGAACGGATACAGGCATGAGCGCCAGAAAGAAAGGCCAGGTGTAGAGCAGGAAAAACAGGGTATTGGAGCCGTAGACCATAAAAGGGATTGCAAAGGCCAGCCAGTAAAAGACGAAGCCAATGAACCCGCCCTGCATAGAGTAGGACGGCTCGTCGATGTCTGAACTGTCTGTGACCTGCGCCAGCCTCTGATAGCGGGTGTTTTCGACCCGGATCCGGCTGACAAGTCTGCTGAGTAAAGCCTGCATAGATGATCCCTGTATTCAGTGTAAACCGGCACGCTCTCTGGCGTTTGGCCGGCAAACATTCAGGGATTGATAATAGCGCGCTGACGCATCACATCTAATAATTGAGGAACCAAATGTGTTACCAATTGTTCACCATTAAGATGCACATCCGGCACTTCCGGCGGCTGATATTCAGAGTCAATTCCGGTGAAATTCTTCAGTTCACCCGCGCGCGCTTTCTTGTATAAACCTTTAGGATCACGCGCCTCGCAAATCGCCAGCGGCGTATCAACGAACACTTCAATAAACTGCCCTTCCCCGAGCAAATTACGCACCATGTCCCGCTCAGCGCGATGAGGAGAAATGAAGGCGGTCAGCACGACCAGACCGGCATCCACCATCAGTTTTGCCACTTCACCAACGCGCCGGATGTTTTCGCGACGGTCGTCATCCGTAAACCCTAAATCACGGCAAAGCCCGTGGCGGACGTTGTCGCCATCAAGCAGATACGTGCTGATACCCTGCGCATGCAGCGCCTGTTCCAGTGCACCCGCCACCGTGGATTTCCCCGAGCCCGAAAGCCCGGTGAACCACAGAACTGCGCCGCGATGACCATGCTGTTTCTCGCGATCCGCGCGCGTCACCGCGTGCGGATGCCAGACAACATTATCGTCTTTTAAGAAGGAGCCGTTATGCAACGCCATCTTATTTTCCACCCAGCAAATCGCGCGCGCCCCAGTGCGGGAAGTGGCGGCGAACAAGGCTGTTCAGTTCCAGCTCAAAAGCGCTGTATTTATCCGCTTCCTGATAAACTTCTTCCAGCGCTTCGCGAACCAGACCAGCGCCCACGGTCACGTTCGTCAGGCGATCGATAAAGATCATCCCGCCGGTCACCGCGTTGCTCTGGTAATTATCCAGCACCAGCGGTTCGTCAAAGGTCAGTTCGACCAGGCCGATACCGTTGAGCGGCAGGTTTTCCACCACGCGCTGAGTCAGTGAGTTGATCTCGACCTGATACTCAATATTTTCCACGCGCGCACGGGCTTTCTTGCCACCAACTTTGATGTCATAGCTCTGGCCGACGCTAAGCGGTTGCTCCGCCATCCACACCACGTCCACTTTCGCATTCTGCACCGGTTTAACGGTTTCATCCGCATCCACCAGCGTATCGCCGCGGCTGATATCACGTTCATCGGCCAGCACCAGCGTGATCGCCTCGCCTGCCCAGGCTTCCTGCAAATCACCGTCAAAGGTCACGATGCGTGCCACGGTAGATTCCACACCTGACGGCAGAACTTTTACTTTCTGACCGACGCGGAGAGACCCCGACGCCAGCGTTCCGGCATAACCGCGAAAATCGAGGTTTGGACGGTTCACATACTGCACCGGGAAGCGCATCGGTTGCTGTTCGCGGATGTTGATGATGTTGACTGTTTCCAGCACGTCGAGCAGCGTTGGTCCGGTATACCAGCCCATTTTTTCGCTTGGCGTCGCCACGTTATCGCCTTCCAGCGCGGAAAGCGGTACAAATTTGATGTCCAGATCGGTCGGCAGCTGCTGAGCGAAATCCAGATAATCCTGTTTAAATTGCTCGTACACAGACTCGCTGAAATCGACCAGATCCATTTTGTTCACAGCCACAACCAGATGGCGGATCCCCAGCAAAGTGGCGATAAAGCTGTGGCGACGGGTTTGATCCAACACACCTTTACGGGCGTCGATCAGCAGGATCGCCAGATCGCAGGTCGATGCACCGGTCGCCATATTACGGGTGTACTGTTCGTGTCCCGGCGTATCCGCGATGATGAACTTACGCTTTTCAGTGGAGAAATAACGGTAAGCCACATCGATGGTAATACCCTGTTCGCGTTCCGCTTGCAGGCCATCAACCAGTAAAGCCAGATCCAGTTTTTCGCCCTGCGTGCCGTGACGCTTGCTGTCATTGTGCAGCGAGGACAGCTGGTCTTCGTAAATCTGGCGGGTATCGTGAAGCAGACGCCCGATCAGCGTACTTTTGCCATCATCGACGCTGCCACAAGTCAGGAAGCGCAGAAGGCTTTTGTGTTGCTGAGCGTGCAGGTAAGCTTCGACGCCGCCCTGCTCCGCGATTTGTTGTGCAATTGCATTATTCATTAGCTGCGGCTCCTCAGAAGTACCCTTGACGCTTTTTCAGTTCCATCGAACCGGCCTGATCGCGGTCGATCGCCCGTCCCTGACGCTCACTGGTCGTGGAAACCAGCATCTCTTCGATGATTTCCGGCAGCGTTTGCGCTTCGGATTCCACGGCACCGGTCAGCGGCCAGCAACCCAGCGTACGGAAGCGCACCATTTTCTTCTCGATCACTTCGCCCGGCTGGAGATCAATACGATCGTCATCCACCATCAGCAGCATGCCGTCACGCTCGAGAACCGGGCGCGGCGCAGCCAGGTAGAGCGGAACGATTTCAATATTTTCCAGATAGATGTACTGCCAGATATCCAGCTCAGTCCAGTTGGAGAGCGGAAACACGCGGATACTTTCGCCTTTGTTAATCTGGCCGTTGTAGTTATGCCACAACTCCGGACGCTGGTTTTTCGGATCCCAGCGGTGAAAACGGTCACGGAACGAGTAAATACGTTCTTTGGCACGGGATTTTTCTTCATCACGGCGTGCGCCGCCGAAAGCCGCGTCAAAACCGTATTTGTTCAGCGCCTGTTTCAGTCCTTCGGTTTTCATGATGTCAGTGTGTTTGGCACTGCCGTGAACGAACGGGTTAATGCCCATCGCCACGCCTTCCGGGTTTTTATGCACCAGCAGCTCGAAACCGTAGTTTTTCGCCGTACGGTCACGGAATTCGTACATTTCGCGGAATTTCCAGCCGGTGTCCACATGCAACAGCGGGAACGGCAGCGTGCCCGGGAAGAAAGCTTTGCGAGCCAGGTGCAGCATCACCGAGGAGTCTTTCCCGATGGAATACATCATCACCGGGTTGGCGAATTCAGCAGCCACTTCACGGATGATATGGATACTCTCCGCCTCCAGTTGCCGCAAATGAGTCAGTCGTTTTTCGTCCATAACAGATCCTTTAAGCCAAATTCACAACCGACGGACGTTGAGTCCCGTCAGTTTCAGGATGATGCCCAAACCACGCCAGTTGCTGATGAAGTGCCACCACTTCACCAATCACCAGCAGCGCCGGTACCGGCGCCTTTTGAGCCAGATGTTCAAGATTATCGAGCGTTCCGGTCAGCACCTGCTGATCGGCTCGCGTTCCCCGTCCGATGACCGCGACAGGTGTCGTTGCTGCACGTCCGTGAGCGATCAGCTGCTGGCTGATTTCAGCCGCTTTGAGCGTGCCCATGTAAATCGCCAGCGTTTGTTTTCCTTTGGCGAGCGTCTCCCACTGCACGCCGTTATCATCAGAGCGGCAATGCCCTGTCACAAACATCACGCTCTGCGCGTAATCACGGTGCGTCAGAGGGATGCCGGCATACGCCGTTGCGCCAGCGGCAGCGGTGACACCCGGAACGACCTGGAAAGGAATTCCGGCCGCTTTCACCGCCTGTAGTTCTTCACCGCCACGTCCGAAGATGAACGGGTCGCCGCCTTTCAGGCGCACGACTTTTTTCCCCTGCTGAGCCAGTTCGACCAGCAGACGGTTGGTTTCTTCCTGCGACACCGAGTGGCTGCCCGCTCGTTTGCCGACACAAATTCTGTCCGCGTCACGGCGGACTAAATCCAGCACGTCGTCGCTGACCAGATAGTCGTACAACACCACATCAGCCTGCTGCATAACCTGCAAACCGCGTAAGGTGAGCAATCCTGCATCACCCGGCCCGGCACCGACCAGCGTGACATTGCCGTTTTGCGCGATGTCTTCCGCACTTTCTAACTGTTCTTGCAACGCTTTCTCCGCCTGTGCGAGTTTCCCCGCAGAAGCCAGACTGGCGAAGCGACCGGCAAAGGCCTGCTCCCAGAACCGACGGCGTGCACGCATGGAACTGAACTGCGCTTTGACCCTGCCGCGCCAGCGACCGGCGATTTCCGCCATTTGCCCCAGGCTGTTTGGCAGCAACGTTTCGAGTTTTTCACGCAACATTCTTGCCAGCACCGGCGCTTTACCCCCGGAGGAAACCGCGACCACAATCGGCGTGCGGTCAACTATCGAAGGAAAGATAAAGGAACACTTAGGCTGATCGTCGACGACGTTCGCCAGAAGATGACGCTGACTGGCCTGTTCGAACACTTCCGCATTCAGCGCGGCGTCATCAGTGGCAGCAATCACCAGAAACACATCATTGAGCTGCTCTGGCAGAAATGCCTGCGCCAGCCAGCTGACTTCATTGGCATGTTCACGTTGTTCCAGCTCGGGGGAAAGTGCCTGTGCAACTATCCGAACTTGTGCACCCGCCCGCAGGAGAAGATCTATTTTGCGGGCAGCGACTTCACCACCACCAACAACCAGCACCGGGCGTTGTTTGAGGTCGGCAAATATTGGTAGATAGTCCACAAAGGCCTTTATTGATTGTCAGGATTAATCATCAAACTATACGTGCAGGCAATAATTGATCTGAAATGACGAAAAGGAATGATTAGTTACTAAATGGAATATAGCGCGCCGTCAGGGGGCTGCTTTTTTTATACTCCGGCCAGCCTGAATATTTTTCATGAACTCTTCCGGCCGTTCCGGGCGACAAAAAGAGCGGTTTGAGATAACGGGAAATTGTCTATTAGCGCCGACAATCGCATACTATATCGCCCACAAAGACCGCCACACGCGGCCTGTCAGGTGTAGTGCCCTTTCCGGTCATATTGACCCGCAAACAAGGATTTTTGGCTATGTTTTCTTTTTTACGCATGAAGCGGACGCTGCTCGCCATCGGGTTGAGCGGCGTCTTAATGAGTCATGCGGTGGCTGCTTCGTCGCCACTTCCGGCGATGGGTGAAATCGCCAGTCAGCAAATTCGTCATATCGCAACCTATTTTCCGGGACGCATGGCAGGCAGCCCTGCTGAACTTATCGCGGCAGATTATCTGAATCAGCAATTCAATAAATTAGGGTATAAAAGCGATCTGCGCGGATTCGATACCCGCTATCTGTACACCAGCAACGACGGCAAAAAAAACTGGCAGAATATTCACGCCACGTCCGTTATTGCCGCGCGCCCCGGCGACGTTCCGCAGCAGATTATTGTGATGGCGCACTTTGATACTTATGTGCCGCAAAGCGACAGCGACACCAACCATAATCTCGGCGGCCTGACCTTGCAGGGTGTGGATGATAACGCGTCAGGCGTCGGTGTGATGCTTGAGCTGGCCGAACGCATGCAGGCCATTCCCACACATTACAGCCTGCGCTTTGTGGCGCTGAGTGCCGAAGAAACCGGTGCGAAAGGTGCGGAGGATTTTGTGAACCGCATGAGCGCTGAAGAGAAGAAAAACACACTGCTGGTGATCAATCTGAATTCACTGATTACCGGCGACCGGTTGTATTTCAACAGCGGCGTGAATACCTCTGCGGCGGTGGCAAAACTAACCCGCGTCCGCGCCATCAAGATTGCGCACAGTCTGGGGATCCCGGCGGAAAGCCATGACAATACGCATTGCTGCGACGGCATCGGCGCACTGGATGAAGCGCGATTACCGCTGCTGAACGTGACGGCCACGAATTATGCATTAGGCAAGAAAGATGGCGAGCAACAACGCGCCGTCAGCAGCCACTTCCCGCTGGGCACAACCCGCTATCAGAGCCAGTTCGATAACCTGCAATATCTCGATACCGCGCTGCCGGGCCGCATTGAAAAACGCTCGCGGGATACCGTGAAAGTGTTGTTCCCGCTGCTCAGGGATCTGGCGAAACCGGCGAAACACGCCTGATTTAAAGAAGAGTCGTAGAGACGCTAATAACAGGAATCCCCTAAATAATTCGGGTTGCAGGAAGGCGGCAAGTAAACGCATCCCCTTGAGCATAGATAACCATGTGACCGGGGTATGTGCACGCAGCCAACGCATCTGCAACTCGAAGTATGACGGGGATTTACTCGTGCAGGCCGCACTCTCGTTTAAGCCCAAAGAAACGCGTTTCTTCTTCCTTCATCCCTTCTTCCCACTTTTTCGTGGTATGGGTATCGCCGACGGAAAGATAGCCCTGATCCCACAGCGGATGGTAGCTGAGGCCATGTTCTTTCAGGTACTGGAAGACCTGACGGTTATCCCAGTCAATGATCGGCAGGATTTTAAACACACCACGCTGAACCGCCAGAACCGGCAGATGCGCACGGCTGCCGGACTGTTCGCGACGCAGACCGGCGAACCAGGTCTGCACGCCGAGCGTCTGAATCGCACGATTCATCGGCTCAACTTTATTGAGGTGGTTGTACTTCTCAATGCCTTCGACGCCCTGCTCCCACAGTTTGCCGTAACGCGCTTCCTGCCAGGCAGGCGATTGCTCCGCACGGAAGATCTTCAAGTTCAGGCTGAGCTGCTCAGTTAACGAATCAATGAACTGGTAGGTTTCCGGGAACAAATAACCGGTATCCGTGAGGATCACCGGAATGTCCGGTTTCTGCTGCGTCACCAGATGCAGGCTCACGGCCGCCTGAATACCAAAGCTGGAGGACAACGCAAATTCACCGGGCATATTCTCCAGTGCCCACTGCACACGCTCCTGTGCAGACAGTTTTTCAAGGCTGACGTTAATTTCCGCCAGCGCCAGGGCCTGTCCGGACTTCGGCATGTCGTTCAGTTCGGCCAGAGTCAGATTCAATGAACTCATGGTGCCTCCTGTCAGTCGTAACGGTTAGTCGTAGAAATCACGGGCCGGATCAAGCACCGGTCTGATGATCCCCGCGCGGATCACGAAATCACCAAAACCTTCGCCAGTTTCGCGCTCTTTTGCCCAGCGCCCTACCAGTTCGTCGATGATTGTCAGGATCTCTGCGTCTGAAATATTTTCGCGGTACATCCGCGGAATGCGCGTCCCGGCGCGGTTACCGCCGAGGTGCAGGTTATAACGGTTGAGGGCTTTGCCCACCAGACCAATTTCCGCCAGCAGTGCACGGCCACAACCGTTCGGGCAGCCCGTCACGCGCAGAACGATGTGTTCATCGCCTACGCCATGACCGTGCATGATGCCTTCCACTTTGGTCACAAACTCCGGCAGGAAACGTTCAGCTTCCGCCATCGCCAGCGGACACGTCGGGTAAGACACGCAGGCCATTGAATTTTTACGCTGCTCTGTAACACCGTCGTCGATCAGGCCGTGATTACGCGCCAGCGTTTCTATCGCGTCTTTGTCTTTTTCGGCGACACCGGCCACGATCAGGTTCTGGTTAGCAGTTAGCCTGAAATCGCCTTTGTGGATCTTAGCAATTTCTGCCAGACCGGTTTTCAGCGGCTTGCCCGGATAATCCAGAATACGGCCATTTTCGATAAACAGGGTCAGGTGCCACTGTTTGTCGATGCCTTTCACCCAGCCGATACGATCGCCGCGGCCGGTGAATTCGTAAGGGCGGATTTCAGCGAACTGAATTCCCGCGCGCTTTTCCACTTCAGCTTTGAATACCGGCACGCCAACGCGTTCCAGCGTGTATTTCGTTTTGGCGTTTTTACGGTTGGTACGGTTACCCCAGTCCCGCTGCGTGGTCACCACGGCTTCGGCTACGGCCAGCGTTTTCTCCAGCGGGATAAAGCCCAGCTCGCTGGCGGTACGGGCGTAAGTCGCTTTATCGCCGTGTGCGATAGAAAGACCGCCGCCGACCAGTACGTTAAAACCGATCAGTTTACCGTTGTCAGCAATCGCCACGAAGTTCAGATCGTTCGCATGAAGATCAACATCGTTTTGCGGCGGGATCACCACGGTGGTTTTGAATTTACGTGGCAGATAAGTCGCGCCCAGAATCGGCTCTTCGTCAGTGGTTTCGACTTTTTCCTGATCGAGCCAGACTTCGGCGTAAGCACGGGTGCGCGGCAGCAGATGTTCGGAGATTTTCTTCGCCCACTGATACGCTTCCTGATGCAGTTCAGACTCCACCGGATTCGACGTACATAGCACGTTACGGTTAACGTCGTTGGCGGTCGCCAGTGCATCCAGGCCGAGTTTATTCAGCAACTGATGCACCGGTTTTACGTTCGGTTTCAGAATGCCGTGGAACTGGAATGTCTGACGGTTAGTAATACGGATGCTGCCGTAGATCGTGCTGTCTTCGGCAAATTTGTCGATGCCAAGCCATTGCGAAGGCGTCATCACCCCGCCCGGCAGACGGCAACGCAGCATCATGGCGTGACGCGGCTCCAGCTTTTGCTCAGCACGTTCAGCACGAATATCGCGGTCGTCCTGCTGGTACATGCCGTGGAAACGGATCAACAGGAAATTGTCACCGTTGAAACCGCCGGTCAGGCCGTCTTTTAAATCATCGGCAATGGTTCCGCGCAGGAAATGACTTTCCTTTTTCAGGCGTTCGGCGTCGGCCAGAGGCGCATCGACAATCAGCGGACCGGGGCCGGGATTGAGTTCACTCCACAACTTTTTGCTCATAAGTTTTTACTCATCGCTCTAATTTTTATAAACGCCAGATTAGTAAACGTCACGCTGATAGCGGCGATCCAGACGCAACTCGCTGAGATATTCGTCGGCGGTTTCCAGATCCATCACGCCATATTCGGCAATAATCTCCAGCAGCGCCTGCTCTACGTCTTTCGCCATACGGTTGGCGTCGCCGCAAACATAGACGTGCGCGCCTTCCTGCAACCATTGCCAGACTTCAGCGCCGCTCTCGCGCAGCTTGTCCTGTACGTAAACTTTTTCCGCCTGGTCACGCGACCACGCCAGACTGATGTGGGTCAGCAGGCCGTCTTTCACGTAGCGCTGCCATTCCACCTGATAAAGGAAATCGTCGGTGAAGTGCGGATTGCCGAAGAACAGCCAGTTTTTGCCGCTGGCCCCGTCGTTATCACGCTGCTGGATGAACGCGCGGAACGGCGCAATCCCGGTGCCCGGCCCGATCATAATGACCGGCGTTTCAGGATTAGCTGGCAGACGGAAATTGTCGTTGTGCTCGATGAAGACTTTCACCTCGCCGTCTTCTTCCAGACGGTCAGCCAGATAACCTGATGCTCCACCGGAACGCGGACGGCCATCAATGTCATAACGCACAACGCCAACGGTGATATGCACCTCGGATTCGGTTTCGGCCTGTGACGAGGCAATCGAATACAGGCGCGGCGTCAGCGGACGCAGTAAATCCACCAGTTGCTGAGCGTCGAGTTCAGTCGGTGCCCGGCGCACCATGTCAACAAACGGCACGGTTTGCGCGTATTGCAAAAGCGCAGGTTTGTCGGCCAGCAATCCGGTCAGATGCTCATCGCGGCAAAGCGCGGCGTATTTCTCAATGATTGGCGTGGTGTTTTGCGTCAGCTCGATATGATGCTGGAGGGCTTCAGACAGCGGCATTGATTTGCCGTTGATGCCGACCGTCTCATCGCCTTTCAGCCACAGCAGTTCCACGACTTCCTGCACCAGCTGCGGATCGTTTTCAAACCAGATCCCCAGCGCATCGCCCGGCTGGTAACGCAGACCAGAATCACCGAGATCGATTTCCAGATGACGCACATCTTTATCCGAATCGCGGCCGGTGATTTTCTGGTTCACCGCAAGCGTCGCCGTCAGCGGTGCTTCTTTCGTATACGGGCTGCTGTCGATCTGATTTACACTGCCCGCCAGCGTCGGCGCGGCATGCGCGGAAGTGTCTGCTGGTACGCGCTGTTTCAGCACTTCAACTATGCGCTTGCGCCATCCGGCGGCAGTCTCTTTATATTCAACGTCCGCATCTACGCGGTCTAACAGACGCTCCGCGCCCAGTTCGCCCAGACGCGTATCGAAGTCTTTACCGGCTTGGCAGAAGAACTCATAAGAGGTATCGCCAAGCGCGAACACCGCAAAAGCCGTGTCCGTGAATTTTGGGGCTTTTTTGGATTGCAGGAATTTATGCAGCGCGACGGCTTCTTCCGCCTGCTCGCCTTCGCCCTGCGTCGACGCCACAATCAGCAGCAGTTTTTCCTGCGCGATTTGCTTGAATTTGTAATCACCGGCATTCACCAGATTCACATTCAGTTTTGCGGCAATCAGGTCATCACGTAACTGTTCGGCCACGCGGCGGGCATTGCCGGTTTGCGAGGCAGAAATCAAGGTAATCGATGCTGCTGCCGGCACCGGTGCCGGCGCGGCCACAGCGCCCGGTTGCTGGTTAACCATCCCCCAGAAATAACCGGAAAGCCAGGCCATCTGAGTCGGTGAATAATCACTCGTTGCCGATTGAAGTCGTGCCAGTTGCTCGGGGGTCAGCGGGAGCAGTGAAATTGGAGGAGCCTGAGTCGTCATCGCAGTACGAATTCCCTTATGCATAAGCCAGTCATCAATCCGGCCTTCAGCGGCTTTCAGGGGATACCTACGCGCGGAAAAGACCTTCAGAAAGTGTAAGGTTAACGAGCCGGATAATAACAATTAAAGAAGTGATGGAAATAATAAATAACCAAAATGACTAAGAGGATTTAGCGGTAAGTTCTATCTGAAAAAGTGGTAAAGGGAGTTTTTTATCGTACTGAAATCGCTATGAAATTTCCCACACACTTCGCGGGCATTTTCAAAGTGACGGAAAGTAAAAGAAAAACCCCGCCGGAGCGGGGTGATGAAATTTTTTCAGGACACGGCTTTTACGCTCAAGTCTCAGAGATGGAAGGCGTTATGCTGCTCGAACCACGCAAACTGGCCGGCGGCAAAGACCGACATTTTACTGCCGCTGTGGCCGATGTCAGAGAGGTCCATAAAGTGCCAGTTGAACGGCGTATTGTTCTGTTCGGCACGCTGCTGGGATGTGGTGAAATAGCTTTCTGCACGTTCCAGCCGGTTGGTCCCCTGCGCCATCGCCTGTTTGGATTTACGCAGCAGATGATTTTCCGGATCGTCATCTTCAGCGCCCACGGCAATCAGCACCGGTTTCGCAAAATAATCATTGAGCTGTTGCTGGTTTACCGCCACTGGCGCTTCACGCAAGCCATACGGCCAGCGCTGATCGGTATCCGGCAATGTCCACCAGCCGGCCGCAGCGCAGACGGCAGCTTTGACATTCGGCTCAGGCAATAACGTCAGCATGCGGTGAACGAACTGGCAGCCCGCGCTGTTCCCGAACAAATAGTATTGCTTCTGGCCCGTCACGCCCTGCTTTTGCAACGTCGTAAACAGATTATCGACCATGCTGAACGCCCACTGAGATTTAGGCAGACGGCGGTGCGTTTTGCTGTCCACCAGATTTCCAAGGTTGTACCCCGCCGCGCCCGGGAATTCCTGTTCGCTGAAATGCGGCACGATAACGCGCAAATGATACTGATCTGCAACGGTTATCCAGTCATTACGGTAGGTTGCCGCGTTGCGGTCAACGCCGGTCATGACCATCACTACCGGCGTATTTTCATCAGCCTCTGCGGGCTGGTAGGTGAAGACTTCCAGCGTCTTTTTACTCTGAGCCAGAGTAACATGCATGACACCGGCACCCGGCGGGAATATCAGCGGAGCTTTCGGTATAGCCGTTTTGGCGACCGGTGGCACTTTTGCCGCAGGCTGAACGGTTTTAGCCGCGGCGGGCGCGGCTTCCTGTGCGGGAGCCGTGGTTTCTGCCTGCACGCTGGCAGAGAACAACAGCGCCAGAACAGCGCAACGAAGCACAGTAATCATTCACTATCTCAACAGGTTAGTTTCTACCGGCTCACTGTAAGCCAGCAATGCGGGCGGAGTAAAGAGAGTAAAAGTCAGGATTTGGTGAAGAAAAGCGCAGTTAAGTCATGGCACGTAAGCCGGTATTCCGGTACTATGCCGCGTTTTTTCGAGCAACGAGACAGCCTCATGACCACCACATTATTTAAAGATTTTCAGTTCGAAGCCGCACACCATTTACCGCACGTCCCTGCCGGACACAAATGCGGCCGGTTGCATGGCCACTCTTTTACCGTTCGTATAGAAATCACCGGTGAAGTGGATCCGCACACAGGCTGGGTAATGGATTTCGCCGATCTGAAAGCTGCATTCAACCCGACGCTGGACCGCCTCGATCATTATAATCTGAATGATATTCCGGGCCTGGAAAACCCAACCAGCGAAGTGCTGGCGGAATGGATCTGGAATGAGATGAAGCCGAAGCTGCCTTTACTTTCCGCCGTGCGCGTGAAAGAAACTTGCACAGCGGGTTGCGTCTATAAAGGCTGATCCACCCGATATGGCTATTTAGGCGATATTTAAGTATTTATGGGTCTGCATCGACAGCCGCCAGTTCTTTGCAATGCAGGTCGCAATGCACAGTCTGGTGGCTTCTTCTTTTTGGCTGATAGGCTGCAACGCGATAATGCGTGATTTGCTGTCGGTCAGCGTTTCCAGCAATGCTTCCAGTGCGTCGATATCACGCTGACGCGCCACCGGATGTTTCACTTCATCAGCACGTTTCAGCGCCTGCGGCAGAATGTCGTACCCGCCACGCATATTCACTTTAGGTGAAACGGTGACCCAGGTATTCACTGAACAACGCACTTCATGCGTGCCGCTGGTTTCAATCTGACAACTGAAGCCGTTTTTCTCGAGCAAAGAGGTCAGCTCGGTCAGGTCATAAATGCACGGCTCGCCGCCGGTGATCACCACGTGACGGGCGGTGTAACCCTGTTGTGCGATGACGTCCAGCAACTGTTCTGACGTCGCGTTACCCCAGGCATCACTCTCTTCGGTTTTGACCAGAATGCGCTGCATATCGACTTCCCGATCGGCAATTTTATCCCAGGTGTGTTTGGTGTCGCACCAGCTGCAACCCACCGGGCAGCCTTGCAGGCGCACAAAAATCGCCGGCACGCCGGTAAAATAACCTTCCCCTTGCAGGGTTTCGAACATCTCATTAATCGGGTACTGCATCGTTTTCTCAGTCATCTCTAAAAAATCAGCGCGCATTATCACAGATAAGACGGGTGAGGCCAAACTTGTGCTGTAAATGAGTATGGCAGATTTGCCCGACACCATTTTTCAGGCATAAAAAAACCCGCCGGAGCGGGTTTTTAAGAAAGCGTTACAGGGCAATAATTACTGACCTTTAACTTCTTTCAGACCGTTGAACGGAGCAGGAGTACCCTGTGCCGCCAGCGCTTCTTCGATACGGATCAGCTGGTTGTATTTAGCAACACGGTCAGAACGGCTCATAGAACCGGTTTTGATCTGGCCAGCAGCAGTACCGACCGCAAGGTCAGCGATGGTTGCATCTTCAGTTTCGCCTGAACGGTGAGAGATAACGGCAGTGTAGCCAGCATCTTTAGCCATTTTGATCGCAGCCAGAGTTTCGGTCAGTGAACCGATCTGGTTGAATTTGATCAGGATGGAGTTAACGATGCCTTTGTCGATACCTTCTTTCAGGATCTTGGTGTTGGTTACGAACAGATCGTCACCCACCAGTTGGATTTTGTCGCCCAGAACTTTAGTCTGGTAAGCAAAGCCAGTCCAGTCAGACTCGTCCAGACCGTCTTCGATAGAAACGATTGGGTATTGTTTGGTCAGGTCTTCCAGGAAGTGAGTGAACTCTTCAGAAGTGAAAGCTTTGTTGCCTTCGCCAGCCAGAACGTATTTGCCATCTTTGTAGAACTCAGATGCCGCACAGTCCATCGCCAGAGTGATGTCTTTGCCCAGTTCGTAGCCTGCTGCTTTAACCGCTTCAGCGATCACAGCCAGAGCTTCTGCGTTAGAACCCAGGTTTGGCGCGTAGCCACCTTCGTCACCAACAGCAGTACCCATGCCTTTAGATTTCAGAACTTTAGCCAGGGTGTGGAAAACTTCAGAACCCATACGGATGGCTTCTTTCAGCGTTTTCGCGCCAACAGGCTGAATCATGAACTCTTGAATATCAACGTTGTTATCAGCGTGTTCGCCGCCGTTGATGATGTTCATCATAGGCAGTGGCATAGAGTATTTGCCTGGGGTGCCGTTCAGTTCTGCGATGTGGGCGTACAGTGGCAGACCTTTAGAAGCAGCAGCCGCTTTAGCAGCAGCCAGGGAAACAGCCAGAATCGCGTTAGCACCGAAGTTAGATTTGTTTTCGGTACCGTCCAGGTCGATCATGATTTTATCGATGTTAGCCTGGTCTTTTGCGTCTTTGCCCAATACAGCCTGAGCAATTGGACCGTTAACAGCAGCAACGGCTTTCAGAACGCCTTTGCCCAGGAAACGGGATTTGTCACCGTCACGCAGTTCCAGCGCTTCGCGGGAACCGGTAGAAGCACCTGATGGCGCAGCAGCCAGACCAACAAAACCACCTTCCAGATGAACTTCAGCTTCTACAGTCGGGTTACCACGTGAATCGATGATTTCGCGACCGATGACTTTAACGATTTTGGACATTAGGATTTCCTCAGTACAAGTTAACTAAAGCTTCAGACAAACGACGCATCTGCGACACGTCGTTTCCCCTGTATTTTATTTTACCTGACGCTTCTGATACTCACCGGCAGCCTTCACGAAGCCTGCAAACAACGGATGACCATCACGCGGCGTAGACGTAAATTCTGGATGGAACTGGCAAGCAACAAACCACGGATGGTTTGGCAGCTCGATAATTTCCACCAGTTGCTTATCGCCAGAGCGACCGGCTACGCGTAAACCTGCGGCTTCGATTTGTTTCAGCAGCATATTGTTCACTTCGTAACGGTGACGATGGCGTTCAACTATTGTCGGCTCGCCGTACATCTCGCGAACCAGGCTACCCTCGTTCAGGTGACATTGCTGACCACCTACACGCATGGTTCCGCCTAAATCACTGTCTTCGGAACGTACTTCGACGTTACCTTCTTCATCGCGCCATTCAGTGATGAGGGCGACTACCGGGAACTTACAGTCTGGCACAAATTCCGTTGAGTTGGCGTTATCCATACCCGCAACGTTACGGGCAAACTCAATCAACGCAACCTGCATACCCAGACAAATACCCAGATAAGGAATGTTGTTTTCACGCGCATAACGGGCTGTCGCGACTTTCCCTTCCACACCTCGATAACCGAAACCACCCGGGATTAGGATTGCATCCAGGCCTTTCAGCACTTCGACGCCACGGGTTTCGACATCCTGTGAATCGATAAGTTTAATGTTCACGGTCAGGCGATTTTTCAGGCCACCGTGTTTGAGCGCTTCAATCACAGACTTATACGCGTCTGGCAGCTCAATGTACTTACCGACCATACCGATGGTGACTTCACCGCCCGGATTAGCTTCTTCGTAAACAACCTGTTCCCACTCGGACAGATTGGCTTCCGGCGCGTTGATGCTGAAACGTTTACAAATATAGTCGTCCAGACCCTGAGATTTCAATAGGGCCGGGATTTTATAAATGGAATCAACATCTTTAAGGGAGATAACCGCTTTTTCCGGCACGTTGCAGAACAGCGCAATTTTTGCACGTTCGTTGGCAGGAACAGCGCGGTCAGAACGGCAGATCAGCACGTCTGGCTGGATACCGATAGACAGCAGTTCTTTCACAGAATGCTGAGTCGGTTTTGTTTTCACTTCACCGGCAGCGGCCATGTACGGCACCAGGGTCAGGTGCATGTACAGCGTATGTTCACGGCCCACTTCAACCGCCATCTGACGAATCGCTTCCAGGAACGGCAGGGATTCGATATCACCGACAGTACCGCCAATTTCAACCAGCACGACATCGTGGCCTTCGCCGCCTTCAATGATGCGTTCTTTGATGTTGTTGGTGATGTGCGGGATAACCTGAATGGTCGCGCCGAGATAATCGCCGCGGCGCTCTTTGCGCAGCACGTCAGAATAGATACGGCCCGTGGTGAAGTTGTTGCGGCGAGTCATCTTGGTGCGGATGAAACGCTCGTAGTGACCCAGATCGAGATCGGTTTCAGCGCCATCTTCGGTAACGAAGACTTCGCCGTGTTGAGTCGGGCTCATCGTACCCGGATCCACGTTGATATACGGGTCCAGTTTCATGATGGTCACGTTGAGGCCACGGGCTTCGAGAATAGCCGCCAGAGAGGCTGCGGCAATGCCTTTACCCAGAGAGGATACGACCCCGCCGGTCACAAAAATATAATTAGTTGTCATGCTGAACCTGAGAGGTTAGGTTTAAAGATGATGGAGTAACCAAGACGGGAAAACAGTATACCGGAACCTTGTGTGCGCCACAAATAATCGTTTTGCTGTCCATCATCGTTTCCTTGCCGTCAGTTCAGAAGGGTTTTGCCTTTCAGCCCTTCCCTCTCAGTCTTTCAAAAACAAACAGTTAGCTGATAAAACATGCATTACTGTTCGCATAACTCACTAAAACATCTTAGATTTCAATTTGTTGGACTTTAATGCTCGCAGATCAGCGTTTTAGCCCCTGAATGACACTGAGCTTAACCGTTTCAGCATTGTCAGATCTTGTCGCCGATCAAAGTCGTATTCGCCGATCTCAGTCTTCCTGCTTTTTCACCTGCTGCCAGGCAGCTTCCATCTGTTCTAGCGTGGCGTCTTCCATATTTAACCCTTTGCTGCGAATAATCTCCTCAACCTGCCGGAAACGACGCTCAAACTTGCGGTTAGCGGCCTGCAATGCATCTTCCGCTTTATGGCCGAGATGACGTGAAAGATTAACCGTCGCGAACAGCAGATCGCCGATCTCCTCACCCAGTTTTTCCTCGTCGATCACGGCCTGACGCGCTTCAAACATCACCTCGTCGATTTCTTCGTACACTTTGTCGAGCACCGGCCCGAGCGTCGTCCAGTCGAAGCCGACATTGGAACAGCGCTTCTGAATTTTGTGTGCTTTCATCAGCGCTGGCAGAGCAGACGGAATGTCATCGAGCGCGGAATGCAGGGATTTTTCCGCCCGCTCCTGCGCCTTACGCGCTTCCCATTTTACCAGCACGTCTTTGCTGCTGGCGTCTTTCGACCAGGCCGCTTCAGTGCCAAAGATCTGCGGATGGCGGCGCTCTAATTTGTCTGAAATGGCGTTGCAGATATCGTCAAACTCAAACAATCCCTGCTCGCTACCCATTTGCGCGTAGAACACCACCTGGAACAGCAGATCACCCAGTTCGTCGCGCACATCGGCGTAATCTTTGCGGGCAATCGCGTCCAGCACTTCGTAGGTTTCTTCCAGCGTATATGGCGCGATAGTCTCGAATGTCTGCTCTTTATCCCAGGGGCAACCGGCTTGGGGGTCACGCAGAGTTTTCATGATGGTGAGCAAACGTTGCAAAGGAGTTTCAGTCATGGCGCCCGTCCGTTTTAAAATTTTTTCTGGCGGAATAAAAATAGAAAAGGCCCGACTGGCGGGCCTTGAGATAAAGATAATCAACTGCCGTGCAGTCGCTTCGCTTCAATAACGTCAGGAAGCTGATTCAGTTTGGCAATCACGCGCCCCAGAACCTGAGGGTTGTAGATTTCGATATCCATATCGATGGTTGCCAGTTGCTGCTTGGTATCACTGCGACTGGCTACGCCCAGCACGTTCACTTTTTCGTTGGCCAGAATAGTCGTGATATCACGCAGCAGCCCGCTGCGGTCGTTCGCGACCACACGCACCACCAGTGAATAGCCGCTGGAATAGCTTTCGCCCCACACGGCGTCTACCACGCGTTCCGGCGCATTCGAGCGCAAATCTTCCAGCTGATCACAATCGGCGCGGTGGATGGAAATCCCGCGCCCCTGCGTGATGTAGCCGACGATTTCATCGCCCGGAATTGGCTGGCAACAACGCGCAATGTGGTGCATCAGATTGCCCACGCCTTCGACCACGACGCGGCCATTATCTTTGGTACGCGCCGGTGGTGGCGTGGTTTTCTGCGTCAGCTGGCGCAGCGCTTCTTTATCCAGTTCTTCCGCGCTCGGCTTTTTCAGCTGCGATTGCAGGAAGTTAACCATCTGGTTGATGCGGATATCGCCGTTACCGATCGCGGCCAGAACCTCGTCGAGCGAGTTCACGTTGTAGCGCGGCAGAAGCAGTTTCTCGGCATCTTTGATGCTGATATCCAGCCGGTCCAGTTCATCGTCGAGGATTTGTTTACCGGCAATAATGTTCTTATCGCGATCCTGCTTACGGAACCAGTTCTGGATTTTAGAACGCCCGCGGCTGGTAGTGACATAACCGAGGCTCGGATTCAGCCAGTCGCGGCTTGGGTTCGCATGCTTCTGGGTGATGATTTCAATCTGATCCCCCATCTGCAACTGATAGGTAAACGGCACGATACGCCCGCCGATTTTCGCCCCGATACACCGGTGACCGACATCACTGTGGATGTGATAAGCGAAGTCGAGCGGCGTGGAGCCCATCGGCAGATCGATAACATCGCCTTTTGGCGTAAACACGTAAACGCGGTCGTCGAAGACCTGACTGCGCACTTCGTCGAGCATTTCGCCCGAATCGGCCATTTCTTCCTGCCACGCGATAAGTTTACGCAGCCACGCGATGCGCCCTTCATAACCACCGCTGCGGCCACCGACCACGGCGGTACCTTCTTTGTATTTCCAGTGCGCGGCGACGCCCAGCTCGGCGTCTTCGTGCATCTGGCGGGTACGGATCTGCACTTCCAGCGTTTTACCGCGCGGCCCCAAAACAACGGTATGTATCGACTGATAACCGTTTGGTTTCGGGTTAGCGACGTAATCGTCAAACTCATCCGGCAGATGGCGGAAATAGGTGTGCACAATCCCTAACGCGGCATAGCAATCCTGCAAACGTTCCACCACGATACGCACGGCGCGCACGTCGAAGAGTTCATCGAAGGACAGGGATTTTTTCTGCATCTTGCGCCAGATGCTGTAGATATGTTTCGGGCGGCCATAAACATCAACTTTGATGCCCTCTTCCGCCATCGCATTTTTAACGGTCGAGACAAAATCGTCGATGTACTGCTCGCGGTCAATACGTCGCTCGTGCAGCAGTTTGGCAATGCGTTTGTATTCGTCGGGATGCAGATAGCGGAAGCAGAAATCTTCCAGCTCCCATTTGAGCTGGCCGATACCCAGGCGGTTCGCCAGCGGCGCATAGATATTGGTACACTCTTTTGCAGCCAGAACGCGCTCTTCTTCCGGCGCGTCTTTGACTTCACGCAGATGCGCAATACGTTCTGCGAGCTTGAGCACCACGCAGCGGAAATCTTCCACCATCGCCAGCAACATGCGGCGGACGTTATCCACCTGCTCGGAGCCCATCGAATCGTTTTGTGTGGCTTTCAGCTGGCGGATGGCGTCCATATCACGGACACCGTGAACCAAATCCGTGATGCCTTTGCCGAATTGCTGCGTGAGGGTTTCTTCGTCGATGATGCCGTCATCGACCAGCGGGAACAGCAGCGCGGCGCGCATACTGTCGTTATCCATGCTGAGGGTCGAGAGGATTTCAACCATTTCCAGACCGCGCCACAGCAGAAGTGACGCGTCAGGATGGCCCTGCGTTTGCTGTTCGCAGTAGCGCCAGGTTTCGGCTAAACGCTCACATGATTGCTGGCTGGACAGCCCTAAACTGTTGATCCAATCGTCGAGCGCAAACTCGCCAGCCGTATTCAGATGTGCACTTCTTACCGCAACCATACCCTCTCCCTACGTTTCTGATACAACGCCTGTATCAGACGGGTTGATAAACAGAGCCATCGATTCAAGGTGCCCGGTGTGCGGGAACATATCCAGCATACGAACCTGAGCTAAGCGATAACCCGCCTCCAACAAAATTTTACTGTCCCGGGCCAAAGTCGTGGGATTGCAGGACACGTACACCACGCGCCTCGGGGCAAGCTTAATAATCTGCGTCATTACGCCAGAAGCGCCGCCCCGGGCCGGATCCAGCAGGACTTTCGTGAAGCCTTGCGCCGCCCAGGGTTGCTTACTGACATCGTCTTCCAGATTTTCGTGAAAGAACGACACATTATCTAATCCATTATTCCGGGCATTATCTTGCCCATTCGCCACCAGTGTAGCAACACCTTCGACGCCGACAACCTGCTTAGCTCTTTTTGCCAGCGGCAGGGTGAAATTTCCCATCCCGCAGAACAAATCCAGCACGCGATCTTCAGGTGTCAGTTCCAGCCACTGCAAGGCCTGTGCCACCATTTGCTGGTTAACCGCATCATTGACCTGAATAAAATCACGCGGACCAAATTTCAGATTCAAACCCTCAATCTGGTAATAAGGCGTCTCGCCGCATAAACGCTCCAGCGTATCACTGTCGGGCGCCAGGAAAATCGTCAGCTGATGTAGCGCGGCAAATGCTGTCAGACGCGCACGGTCGGTTTCACTGAGCGGATCAAGATGACGCAGCACCAGCAGCGGACCATTATCCGCCAGCACCAGTTCCAGATGCCCGAGGCGTTTCGCCGCCGTCAGCGAGGAGAGACATTCCTGCACCGGCACCAGAAGTTGCTCCAGTTCAGGGCGCAGCACCGGGCATTTTGTGATGGCAACCAGATCGTTCGACCCTTCCTGACGAAATCCCATCACCAGCGGACCGTTCACGGTTCCGGCTTTACGTCCCGGTTTAACGCCGGCGATTTGTAATCCCAGACGCGCGCGACGGCGGTAGCCGTATTGCGGACCGGCAATCACCGGCTGTTCCTGCGCCTGCACGCCAGTTTCGCGGGAGATCAGGCGCAACAATGACGCCGCTTTACTGCGCTGTTGCAGCGCCTCGCTGGCATGCTGCTGCTGACAGCCTCCGCACGTCGAATAATGCGGGCACTGCGGTTTTACGCGCTCGGCACTGGTATTCAGCAAACGTTTCAGACGCCCTTTGGCGTACTTGCTTTTATCTTCTGTTAAAGTGACTTCCGCCTGTTCGTCAGGCAGTAAACCACTGACAAATACCGCTTTGCCGTTGTGACGCGCAACACCCTGCCCGAAAGCATCAAGGTCGGTGGCGGTCACAGTTATCGTTTGCCGGGTCGTCACGCGGCGGTTCGGAGAGTAGAATTGAGCCATTATTGTCGATTGCACGCTGGTTTATTAAGCTTACTTTAGGTAATTCTCCCACATTGGAACCTCATGACCAAATATAGCCTTCGCGCACGGATGATGATCCTGATTCTGGCACCGACGTTAATGATCGGTTTGCTGCTCAGCACCTTCTTTGTGGTGCACCGCTACAACGAGTTGCAGAACCAGCTGACAGACGCCGGAGCTAGCATTATCGAACCTCTGGCGGTCGCGAGCGAATACGGCATGACGTTCCGCGAACGCGAACCGGTGAAGCGCCTGATCAGCCGCCTGCACCGCAATCACTCAGATATTGTTCGCAGCATCAGCGTTTTCGACGGCGACAACAAACTGTTCGCTACCTCCAACTCGCTGCGCGAAGGCAGTCCGTTGCAGGTGAAAAGTGTCGACGATATTCCGCGCAGCCTGACCAAAGTTCGCGCCGGCGATATGTTAATCCTGCGCACACCGATTCAGGCCGAAAACCACACGGAAACGGATGATGAAGCGTTCATGTTGTCTCAGGAACACATGCTAGGCTATATCGCCATTGAGCTGGATTTACGTTCCGTGCGCCTTGCGCAATATCAGGAAGCGTTCGTTTCCACCATGCTGCTGTTGCTGTGTCTGGGGATCGCCACCCTGTTTGCTTACCGCCTGATGCGCGACGTCACCGGCCCCATACGCAATATGGTCAATACGGTTGACCGTATCCGCCGCGGCCAGCTCGACAGCCGCGTGGAAGGCAATATGCCGGGCGAGCTGAGCATGCTGAAAAACGGCATTAACTCGATGGCGATGTCGCTGACGGCGTATCACGAAGAAGTGCAGCAGAACATCGATCAGGCCACGTCAGATTTGCGTGAAACGCTTGAGCAGATGGAAATCCAGAACGTCGAGCTGGATCTCGCGAAAAAACGTGCGCAGGAAGCCGCGCGTATTAAATCTGAATTCCTGGCCAATATGTCCCACGAGCTGCGTACGCCGCTGAACGGCGTGATTGGCTTCACCCGTCAGACGCTGAAAACACCGCTCTCGCCAACGCAGGCGGATTACCTGCAAACCATCGAGCGTTCCGCGAATCACCTGCTGACCATCATTAATGACGTCCTGGACTTCTCGAAGCTGGAAGCCGGCAAGCTGGTGCTCGAACATATTCCCTTCGCCCTGCGTGAAATGCTCGATGAAGTGGTGATCCTGCTCGCCCACACCGCGCATGATAAGGGGCTGGAGCTGACGCTGAACGTCCACAACAACGTGCCGGAAAACGTTCTCGGCGACCCGATGCGCATGCAGCAAGTGGTTACTAACCTGCTGGGAAATGCGATTAAATTCACCGAAAGCGGCAACATTGATATCAATGTTGAATTGCGCTCGCAGAATAATTTGCAAGTAGAACTGGAAGTGCAGATCCACGATACCGGCATCGGGATTTCCGAGCGCCAGCAGTCGCAGCTTTTCCAGGCCTTCCGTCAGGCAGATGCCAGCATTTCACGCCGTCACGGCGGCACCGGTCTGGGGCTGGTCATCACTCAGCGTCTGGTCAAAGAAATGGGCGGCGACATCAGCTTCTACAGCCAGATCAACCGCGGTTCGACGTTCTGGTTCCACGTCACGCTGGAACTCAATGAAAACCGCCACGTGACGCCGGTTTCCATGAGCGGCCTTGAAGGCAAACGTCTGGCCTACGTCGAAGCCAATCCGGCGGCGGCGAAAGCCACGATGGAAATCCTGCAAGCCACACCGCTTGATATCACCCACCGCACCACGCTGGCGGCGCTGCCGGATGCGTATTACGACATGATGCTGTGCAGCATTCCGGTCAAACCGGATCAGACGCTCTCCGATTACGACGGCAAACTGAAAAAAGTGCTGAGTATGACGCGCCACCTTCTGCTGGCGTTGCCGAGCCAGTTCCAGGTCGATGCCGAAGAACTGAAACGACGCGGCGTGCAGGCTTGCCTGATCAAACCGATGTCCAGCATCCGCCTGCTACCTTTGTTGCTTAAAGAACAGCAGACCTCGGTCAGGGTGATTAACAACGAAGAAGGCCGGACTTCGCGCCTGCCGCTGACCGCGATGGCGGTGGACGATAACCCGGCGAACCTCAAACTGATTGGCGCGTTGCTCGAAGAACTGGTGGAAACCACCGTGCTGTGCCACAGCGGTGAGGAAGCGATTGAAGTCGCGCGTCATACCGATCTGGATATTATTTTGATGGATATTCAGATGCCGGATATCGACGGTATCCGCGCCAGCGAAATCATTCACCAGATGGCGCGCCACGCGAATACGCCGGTCGTCGCGGTCACCGCGCACTCGCTGAGCGGCGAGCGCGAACAACTGCTGAAACTCGGCATGGATGATTATCTGGCGAAACCCATCGACGAAAGCATGCTGAAAAATGTGCTGTCGCGTCATCATTCTCATCAGACGCAGCTGAATTCGCCGTTACAAACCGAAGAAAAACTCGCGCCAATCAGTACGCTCGACTGGCAGCTGGCGCTGAGCCAGTCCGCCAATAAAGTCGCGCTGGCGCAGGATTTACTGCAAATGCTGGTGGAGTTCCTGCCGCAGGTGGCCGAACGGGTGGAAGCCATCACGCGTAACGAGCCGGATAACGATATTCTGGCGCTTATCCATAAACTGCACGGCAGTTGCAGCTACAGCGGCGTGCCGCGCCTGAAACAGCTGTGTTTCTACATCGAACAACAACTGCGTCAGGGCGTGAGCGTCGATGCGCTGGAGCCGGAATGGTTCGAGCTGCTCGACGAAATCGAAAATGTGAAACAGGCTGCGGTGGCATATTTGCCGAGGTAAAACCGCAAAATAAAACGCCCGATCATGCCGGGCGTTTTGGTTTCTGCAAATCAGCGCATCAGAACCAGGTTTTCACCGCGCCGGTGACATCCCATTGTTCATTAACCAGCAATAACTGACGCCATTTGTCGAACGTCAGGCACGGATGGCAGATATCAAACACCAGCATATCGCCGACTTTCAGATCCGCATTTTCCGGGATCGACATAAACGCATGCTGATCCATCATCGCGTAAACTTTCCAGTTCTCAGGCGCAGGCACCACGGTGGTGTAACCGGCCTGCGTGGCGCTGCGCGGACGGAAATGCCCGGCGGCTTTCGGATAACCGGCGTCATAACCCGCATCGCGCTTGCCTAAAGCGATAATCGCCCTGCCCGGTTCCGGCAAAGACTGCACCGCCGCCCAGACCTGCAACGCGGGTTGTAAACTGCTGTTCATCTCACGCGCCACCGGATTGCTGGTTTGCATACGTTCCAGCGCCGCCTGATACGCACCAACGTCATGCGTCACGTAGCAACCCGAACGCAAAATGATATCCAGCGTATAACGCTTTTGCGCATCCAGATGCGGATCTTCCCGCGTCAGTTCTTCCGCCACTACGTCAAACCAGGCCGAACCGGCACCGGTTAAAATCACCGTGGGTTCAGCGAATTCCCCGGCCTGCGCCAGCACTTCGGTGCGTGCCAGAACATGACGCAGAAAAGTGCGGATCACCGCTTCGTCGTTGCTGACTCCTTCATAAAGTTCGACGCCCACCAGCGCCAGCGATTGCGGCCAGCGCTTCACGGCGGCGAGTACGTCGGCTTCCTGCTGATTTGTGCGGATCCCGGTGCGGCCACCCACAATCCCGTATTCAAACATGATCCGCAATCTGAGCTGCTGGCCGGCAAAATAGTGCCCGAGCGTTTCCACGTTTTCGGCTGAATCCACAATGCAGGTGAAATCAAAATCAGGATCTTCGCGCAGCAGTCCGGCGATCATCGCCATATTGCCTTTACCGACCAGCTGATTCGCCATAATCACTTTGCGGACGCCGTGCTGAAATGCCACGTTCACCTGCGGCGCGGTTGCCAGCGTGATGCCCCACGCGCCGTATTGCATTTGCAGCTGATACAGTTCAGGGCTCATGGTCGTTTTGCCGTGCGGTGCCAGTTTCAGCCGGTAGCGCTGGATAAATTCACGCATCCAGGAAAGGTTGTGTTCGATTCTCTCTTCAAGCAGAACGGCGACCGGCAGGCTGACGTCTTCACGGAGAATATTCCAGCCCTGCGCGCGGATATCGCCCGTCAGCGCACCGGCTTTCAGCGTTCCTAATCCTTTGGTTTGAGTTTCTACCGGCTGCTTCGAAAGATCAGTCTCTGACATACGTGTTTTCTCATTGGCGAATGTCTCTAAAACCTAACGTAAAATCGCCGCAAATAAAATACAAAAACCGGCGCAGGCTGGGCCTGGACACCGGTTTTTTATACTGACCGTTTCAGCTCAGAGTTTTTGCGATAACTTAATGGTGGCGGCAATATTACGTGCCGACTTGCGCAGATTGTCTGCGGCATTTTTCAGAGCATCATCCAGCGTACAAATGCTGTAAAGCACACTGAAAACGGCGTCCAGTCCGTGGCTGTAAACGACATCCACATCTTTGGTCAGGCTGCCTGCGATACCAATGACAGGTTTGTTATAACGCTTGGCGACCCGCGCGACACCAATCGGCACTTTACCGTTGATGCTCTGGCTGTCGATGCGCCCTTCGCCGGTGATAACCAGCGTGGCGTCTTTCACCAGCGCATCAAGACCCAGCGCGTCCGTGACAATCTCAATACCCTGACGAAGTTCAGCATGGCAGAATCCGAACAACGCCGCGCCCATTCCGCCTGCCGCGCCGGCACCCGGAACATGCTCAACGTCAATGCCCAGATCCTTTTTGATCACCCGCGCATAATGATGCAGATAGCCATCGAGCTGTTCGATCATTTCCGGCGTCGCGCCTTTTTGCGGCCCGAAGATCGCAGAAGCGCCGTCTTTTCCGGTCAGCGGATTGGTGACATCACAGGCCACTTCAAAGCGGCATTTTTTAATTCTGGGATCCAGTTCGCTGATGTCGATATGGTGCAGTTTCTCCAGCTCGCCACCACCCTGACCAATTTGCTTGCCTTCTTTGGTCAGCAGTTTTGCGCCCAGCGCCTGCATCATGCCTGCCCCGCCGTCATTTGTGGCGCTACCGCCGATGCCAATAATGCAATGTTTAACGCCATGGTCGAGCGCGGAATGGATCAGCTCGCCCGTACCGAAAGAGGTGGTTTTGAGGGGGTTGCGCTGCGCCGCAGGCACACTTTCCAGCCCGCTGGCGGCCGCCATCTCAATGAAAGCGATTTTCTCATCCCCGGAGAGCCCGAAGAAAGCCTCAAGTGGCGTGCCCAGCGGCCCGGTGACGGTCACCTTAACCACGCGGCCTCCGGTCGCCGCCACCATCGCTTCGACGGTGCCTTCACCACCGTCAGCAACCGGCAGTTTGACATACTCCGCCTCGGGGAAAATCTCACGGAAACCACTCTCGATGGCCTTTGCCACATCCAAAGCAGACAAACTTTCTTTGTATGAATCCGGTGCGATCACTATTTTCATAAAGTCATTACCTTCATAAACTGCACGCGCCGAAGTGGAAAAGCGTCCTGTCAGTTTTGCATCCTGCCTGAAGGGAAACGCGGCCTGTTTGACGATTTTAGGCCACGTTGCCACCACAGACTAACGGGTAACTTCAACCTTCGCTAAGGTTTCATAATAGCGTGCAATGGCGCTATGGTCAGATTGCCCGTGACCATCCGCTTTCAGTGCCTGCATCATTTCCATGACCAGCGAGGTCAGAGGCAGTTGCGCGCCGACGCCGTGAGAAGTGTCCAGCGCGTTGGCTAAATCTTTGATATGCAAATCGATACGGAATCCCGGTTTGAAGTTGCGATCCATCACCATCGGCGCTTTTGCTTCCAGAACCGTACTTCCCGCCAGACCGCCGCGAATCGCCTGGAAAACTAAATCAGGATCCACGCCCGCTTTGGTCGCCAGCACCAGCGCTTCGGACATCGCCGCAATGTTCAGCGCCACAATGACCTGATTCGCCAGTTTGGTGACGTTTCCTGCGCCGATATCACCGGTATGCACCACGGAACCGGCCATGGATTTCATGATTTCATAGCATTTTTCGAAGACCGCTTTATCTCCGCCGACCATGACGGACATGGTGCCGTCGATGGCTTTCGGTTCGCCGCCGGAAACCGGCGCATCGAGCATCGCGATTTCTTTCGCGGCCAGCGCCTGGCTGATTTCACGGCTGGCCAGCGGTGCGATAGAACTCATGTCGATGAAAATCGTACCCGGACGCGCGCCTTCAATCAGGCCATTTTCGCCCAGCGCCACTTCTTTGACCTGCGGTGAATTCGGTAGCATGGTGATGATGACGTCAGAGAGCGCAGCGACCGCTTTCGGTGTTTCCGCGGACGTTGCGCCCAGTTTCACCACTTCGCCGACCGCGTCCTGATTACGGTCCATCACGACAACCTCATAACCTGCTTTCAGCAGGTTTTTGCTCATAGGTTTTCCCATGATGCCTAAACCAATAAAGCCAATTTTCATTCGGGTATCCTCTTTATATTGATGTGATGAGACCGGTTCACTGGGTAAAGCGATCGCACAGCGCCTGAGTACCGGCGCGGAAAACGCCTAAATCACTACCGACGGCAACAAAGGTTGCGCCCCAGTCCAGATAGCGACGTGCGTCCGCTTCAACCGGTGCCAGAATGCCGCTGGCCTTGCCGTGTGCTTTAGCACGTTCAAAAATGTGACGGATTGCCGCCTGAACTTCCGGGTGTCCGGCATTACCGAGATGTCCCATGGCCGCTGCCAGATCGCTCGGGCCGACAAAGATGCCGTCGATGCCGTCAACGGCCGCAATCGCATCAAGGTTGTCGACGCCTTGCTGACTTTCGATCTGCACCATAACCGCGATGTTGTCGTTAATGCTGGTGAAATAATCCGGCACGGTGCCGAACATATTGCTGCGATGAGAAACCGAAACGCCGCGGATCCCCGCTGGCGGATAACGGGTAGACGCCACGGCGCGTTCGGCCTGTTCCTGTGTTTCAACAAACGGGATCAGGAAGTTATAGAAACCAATATCCAGCAGGCGTTTGATGACGACCGGATCATTAAATTGCGGGCGCACAACCGGCGCACTGCGGCTGCCTTTCAGCGCCATCAGCTGCGGAACAAACGTCGTGACATCATTCGGCGCGTGTTCGCCATCAAGCAGCAGCCAGTCAAAACCCGCCACACCGAGCACTTCTGTGGAGATCGGATTGCACAGCGCTGACCAGCAGCCAATCAGGGTTTTCCCTTGCAATAAGTCCTGGCGGAACCGGTTTGGAATCATTTGATTACTCATCTCTAACCTCGTTATGGAGCGGGAGCCGGAGTGCCCGGAAAACCCGCCATCGCAATTTACTGTTTTCGAGTTTCAGACGCTTAGGTTCAGCAGCATCGGGCCGGAGCTGAACTCTCGTGTTGCACATCACACTATTTATGCAGAATTTTTTGCAGGAAAAAATTCAGTTTTGGAATACTGTTTTATTTTTATATTTTCTATTATTTCCTGCGAAAAAAACTTATATAAAACCCGCGTTTCGTGCATTTATCCTTGCGTTAAATTAACCCACAGGGTGTTCCAAAATACTTCCTGAGAGCCAATACAGTATAAAAAACAGGGCTCAAAATAACACTGTGCAATCGCACAAGAATGCACGATGTTATTGTGACTATTCTTTTGCATACACACATCAGCGTGGGAGGAGAATCACAGATTGTGAAAACCGGATATCCCTGCAAAACAAAGGGTGATGTTCATCACATTTAATCTGTCACCTGCCCCACAGAATAATGCTCTGCGGGCAAAAAGCTGGTCAGTTGCACAATGAGCTTCCGGCATCAGTCCTTTATAATGAACTCCCTCTTCCGTACGGACAGCAAGAGTGTCAGCGTAACGTTCAGAGAATTACCTGAAGCCTTCTTTCAGGATATTTAATAAAGCGGAGACAGTTATGTCACGTAATAAAGATAAAGAACATGCTACCGAAGCGCTTTTTATAAAGGTTCATGAAAGCGATAACGTTGCTATTATTGTTAATGACAATGGTTTAAAAGCCGGCACCCGATTTTCTAACGGTTTGGAATTAATTGAGCATATCCCGCAAGGCCACAAAGTGGCTTTAACCCCTATTGCGAAAGGCGGCGATATAATTCGTTATGGTGAAGTCATTGGTTATGCCGTTCGGGATATCGCGCGAGGCGGCTGGATTGATGAATCCCTGGTAGAGCTGCCGGTTGCGCCGGAACTCAACAGTCTGCCGCTGGCGACACGTGTGCCGCAACCGTTGCCGCCGCTGGAAGGTTATACGTTCGAAGGTTATCGCAATGATGACGGCAGCGTAGGCACGAAGAACCTTCTGGGGATCACCACCAGCGTTCACTGCGTGGCGGGCGTAGTGGATTACGTGGTGAAAATCATCGAGCGTGATTTATTACCAAAATTCCCCAATGTCGACGGCGTTGTTGCACTCAATCACCTTTACGGTTGCGGCGTGGCAATCAACGCGCCCGCGGCCATTGTGCCGATCCGTACTATCCACAATCTGGCGCTGAACCCGAATTTTGGCGGCGAAGTGATGGTCGTCGGGCTGGGTTGCGAGAAATTGCAGCCGGAACGTTTGCTGGAAGGTACGCCGGACGTGCAGGCGATTTCGCTCGATGACACCCACATCGTGCGTTTGCAGGATGAACAGCACGTCGGCTTCCAGTCGATGGTGGACGATATTCTCACCGTCGCGCAGTTCCATCTTCAGCGCCTGAACAGCCGCCAGCGCGAAACCTGCCCGGCGTCGGATCTGGTCGTCGGCACACAATGTGGCGGCAGTGACGCGTTCTCGGGCGTTACGGCGAACCCGGCAGTCGGCTTTGCATCGGACCTGCTGGTGCGCTGCGGCGCGACCGTGATGTTCTCCGAAGTCACCGAAGTCCGCGACGCCATCCATCTGCTGACACCGCGAGCGGCTGACGTGGATGTCGGGAAACGCCTGCTGGAAGAAATGGCCTGGTATGATAATTACCTGTCGATGGGCCAGACCGATCGCAGCGCCAACCCGTCGCCGGGCAACAAAAAAGGCGGTCTGGCGAACGTGGTCGAAAAAGCGCTCGGCTCGATCGCCAAATCCGGCACCAGTGCTATCTCGGAAGTTCTGTCACCCGGACAGCGTCCGACGAAAAAAGGTTTGATCTACGCCGCCACACCTGCCAGCGATTTTGTCTGCGGTACGCAGCAACTGGCGTCAGGCATTACCGTGCAGGTGTTCACCACCGGTCGCGGTACGCCTTACGGCCTGCTGGCAGTTCCGGTCATTAAGATGGCGACGCGTACCACGCTGGCAAACCGCTGGCATGACCTGATGGACATCAACGCAGGGACGATCGCAACCGGTGATGCGACTATCGAAGACGTCGGCTGGGAGTTGTTCCGCTTTATTCTGGATATCGCCAGCGGCCGTAAGAAAACCTGGTCAGACACCTGGGGCATCCACAATGCGCTGGCGGTGTTTAACCCGGCGCCGGTGACCTGAGTTTTAGTGTTTCAGGAAAGCAAAAGGCCAGCAAATGCTGGCCTTTTCTGTTTTTGTGCGTCTGGGGCGTCAGGATTTATTTCACCGCAGCACCGGTCTGTTCTGCACCGACCAGACCGACTTTCAGATAACCGGCTTTACGCAAGTTATCCATCACGCTCATCAGCGTTTCGTAATCCACGGTCTTATCCGCACGGAAGAAAATCGTACTCTGCTTGTTACCCTGCGTGCGCTGGTCAAGCATCGCGGTCAGGTTGTCGCTGTTTACCGGGTTATCGCCGAGGAACAGCTGCTTGTCAGATTTCACCGTCAGGAAGATCGGCTTCTCAGGACGCGGCTGCGCTTTTGCCGTCGAGGCCGGTAAGTCTACCCGCACATCGACGGTAGCCAGCGGCGCTGCCACCATGAAGATAATCAGTAACACCAGCATGACGTCGATAAAAGGCGTGACGTTGATGTCATGCATTTCACCGCTTTCGTCGATATCGTCGTTTAACCGAATAGCCATAATCTGTTCTTATCCTACGCGTAACTGGCCTGTCTGACCGCGTGGCGCATCGCCTTCGCTGGCA
>Ga0153981_1000044_pt1 | contig 37992 bp, 30 predicted proteins | sample TSGA065MetaG_FD_104714 | JGI IMG/M metagenome (GOLD analysis project Ga0153981, IMG submission 104714) | Attine ant fungus gardens microbial communities from Georgia, USA - TSGA065 MetaG | ecosystem: Host-associated > Fungi > Mycelium > Unclassified | place: USA: Georgia, Magnolia Springs State...
CGGCAATTTTATCGCGTCAGGTCGGCGTGATCCGCAAACAGGCGCTGATCCTCAACTTACCGGGACAACCCAAATCTATTCAGGAAACGCTGGAAGGGCTGAAAGACGCGGAAGGCAAAGTGATCGTTTCCGGTATTTTCGCCAGCGTGCCTTACTGCATCCAGTTGCTCGACGGGCCGTATATTGAAACGCACGACCATGTGGTAGCAGCATTTCGTCCAAAAAGTGCCCGTCGCGACACAAAAAACTGAATACGCTTTGTTTTTGAAATAAGATTCAGGCGCTCTGGTGTGAAAAATATTTGCCGCTATAGTAATAATTACTTTACAAAAAGCGGCAAAAACCGTTTCCATTTTCACTCTGGCGTCACACGGACTCTTATGCAACACGCACAATCGCGCCGGCTGGACCGGCAGGACTTCAAAACGCTTTCCCTGGCTGCGCTGGGCGGCGCCCTCGAATTCTACGATTTCATCATTTTCGTCTTCTTCGCTGCGGTTATTGGCGACCTTTTCTTCCCGGCTGATATGCCCGACTGGCTGCGTCAGGTTCAGACGTTTGGCATTTTTGCCGCCGGTTATCTGGCGCGGCCGCTGGGCGGCATTATCATGGCGCACTTTGGGGATCTGGTTGGCCGCAAACGGATGTTCAGCCTGAGTATTCTGCTGATGGCGTTACCGACGCTGGCGATGGGGCTCCTGCCGACGTACGCTTCGATCGGCATTGCCGCACCGTTATTGCTGTTACTGATGCGTATTTTGCAGGGCGCAGCGATCGGCGGCGAAGTGCCGGGAGCCTGGGTTTTTGTGGCGGAACACGTCCCGCGTAACCGTATTGGTTTTGCCTGCGGAACGCTGACAGCTGGCCTGACAATGGGTATCCTGCTGGGTTCTCTTGTGGCAACTTTACTGAACACCAGTATGGAGCCTGCCGCGATCAGCCAGTATGGCTGGCGCATTCCCTTCTTTATCGGTGGGATCTTCGGGTTAATCGCCCTGTATCTGCGCCGCTGGTTGCAGGAAACGCCGGTCTTTATCGAGATGAAAGCCCACAAAGCGCTGGCCGAAGAATTGCCGCTGAAGGCCGTTGTCGCGAATCATAAAAAAGAAATCGTGGTGTCGATGCTGATGACATGGCTGCTGTCCGCGGGGATCGTAGTCGTTATTCTGATGACGCCAACGTGGCTGCAAAAACAGTTTGGTATTCCGGCTGCAGCGGCGTTGCAGGCAAACTGCCTCGCCACTGTTGCGCTGATGTTCGGCTGCATTATTTCGGGCAGTGTTGTGGATCGTCTGGGCGCCAGTAAGACGTTTATTATCGGCAGCCTCTTCCTCGGTATTTGCAGTTGGTCTTTCTATCATATGGTTGCGGCTGACCCGTCTGTGCTGATGGGAATGTACGCGCTGGCCGGTTTAAGCGTGGGCGTGGTTGGCGCGGTGCCGTATGTGATGGTGCGGGCTTTCCCGGCGGAAGTGCGGTTTACCGGGATTTCTTTCTCTTACAATGTGGCTTATGCCATTTTTGGTGGCCTGACGCCGGTGTTCGTGACGCTTATCATGCGTCTGACACCTATGGCACCGGCTTATTACGTGCTGGCATTGTCCGTGATTGGTTTACTGACCGGCATTTATCTCAGCCGTGATCTGAACAGTGAAACCGCCCGCGAAGCTAAATTTGCAGAGCGCGCCGCTTCCGGCCAGTAAGTTTCTTAAACTCATTTTTGGCGCAAAAAAAAGCCCCGTTCATCGGGGCTTTTTCATCTGATACGTCGTGCGTTATGCCGTAATCGCATTCACATCGCGAGCGTGGCTTTTCGGTTCGCCAATCGGCAAAACGGTGCGGCCATACTGCTCGTTGAGCACTTCGGCCATCGCCAGATAAATCGCGCTGGCGCCACAGAAGATACCTTCAAAACCTGCAAAATGCAGAACGGCTGTATTGCCGGTCATGTTGCCGAAACACAGCAGGGCAAACAAAATAGTCAGGCTGCCGAAAACGACCTGTAAACCACGGTTTGCTTTCAACGTGCCAAAAAACATAAAGAGAGTGAAAACGCCCCAGATGCCCAGATAAGCGCCCAGGAAACTTTCGCTGCTGGCATCGGCCATGCCCATGCGTGGCAGCATCAGAATACCGACCAGGCTCAGCCAGAACGCACCGTAGGAGGTAAACGCCGTGGTGCCGAAGGTATTCCCTTTTTTAAATTCCATCATCCCTGCAAGAATTTGAATCAAACCACCATAAAAAATGCCCATGCTGACAATAACAGCGGTCAGCGGGAAAAATCCTGCGTTGTGTAAATTCAACAAGATAGTAGTCATACCAAATCCCATTAACCCGAGCGGGCCTGGATTTGCCAACGTTTTGGTCTGCATAGATCCTCTGTATCAGAATTATTATTAATTGATAATCGGGGGAAGAAACGCTTGGGAAATGGGTAAAAAAGCCGCATATCTTTAGAAGCGCGCGGCATCATAAGGAGGGTTGCGTCAGTAAACATTGATCTGGCGTAACAGCAATTGAAGATTTTTTTTCACTTTGCCCCTTGATGCTGAGCGTCATGGCCCCATCTTATCCTCAACCGCAGTTGTTACCGTCGGTAAAACCGTAATATGGGGCTGTTGAAATCGAAAAGATCGTCCTCATATACAGTAGCAACCTGAACGAATATGAATTTAAGTGGAGACGTTTTAGATGGGTAAAATTATTGGGATCGACCTGGGCACCACCAACTCTTGTGTAGCTATCATGGATGGCACGACTGCTCGTGTACTGGAGAATGCTGAAGGCGACCGCACCACTCCTTCCATCATCGCTTATGCGGCAGATGGCGAGACTCTGGTAGGTTCTCCGGCTAAACGTCAGGCAGTGACCAACCCGCAGAACACCTTGTTTGCGATCAAACGCCTGATTGGCCGTCGCTTCCAGGATGAAGAAGTACAACGCGATAAAGGCATCATGCCTTACCAGATCGTAGGCTCCGACAACGGCGACGCCTGGATCGACATTAAAGGTCAGAAAATTGCACCTCCGCAGATCTCTGCTGAAGTGTTGAAGAAAATGAAGAAAACTGCTGAAGATTATCTGGGCGAACCAGTAACTGAAGCTGTTATCACCGTACCTGCATACTTCAACGATGCACAGCGTCAGGCAACGAAAGACGCCGGCCGTATCGCAGGTCTGGAAGTCAAACGTATCATCAACGAACCGACCGCAGCGGCACTGGCTTACGGCCTGGATCGTGAAGTCGGTAACCGCACTATCGCGGTATACGACCTCGGTGGTGGTACTTTCGATATCTCAATTATCGAAATCGACGAAGTTGACGGTGAAAAAACCTTCGAAGTTCTGGCAACCAACGGTGATACTCACCTCGGTGGTGAAGACTTCGACAGCCGTCTGATCAACTATCTGGTTGAAGAGTTCAAGAAAGAACAAGGTATGGATCTGCGTAATGATCCGCTGGCAATGCAACGTCTGAAAGAAGCGGCTGAAAAAGCGAAGATTGAACTGTCTTCTGCTCAGCAGACCGACGTTAACCTGCCGTATATCACTGCGGATGCAACCGGTCCAAAACACATGAACATCAAAGTGACCCGTGCAAAACTGGAATCTTTGGTGGAAGACCTGGTTAACCGTTGTATTGAACCACTGAAAGTGGCTCTGAAAGACGCAGGTCTGTCTGTATCTGACGTTCAGGACGTGATCCTGGTCGGTGGTCAGACGCGTATGCCAATGGTTCAGAAGAAAGTTGCTGAATTCTTTGGTAAAGAACCACGTAAAGACGTGAACCCGGACGAAGCTGTGGCAATCGGTGCAGCAGTTCAGGGTGGTGTGCTGGCAGGTGATGTTAAAGACGTTCTGTTACTGGACGTGACTCCGTTGTCTCTGGGTATCGAAACCATGGGCAGCGTGATGACTCCGCTCATCACCAAAAACACCACTATCCCGACGAAACACAGCCAAGTGTTCTCTACTGCGGAAGACAACCAGTCTGCAGTAACCATCCATGTGTTGCAGGGTGAGCGTAAACGTTCAAGTGATAACAAATCTCTGGGTCAGTTCAACCTGGACGGTATTCAGGCAGCGCCACGCGGTCAGGCACAGATCGAAGTGACCTTCGACCTTGACGCCGACGGTATCCTGCATGTGTCTGCGAAAGACAAAAATACCGGCCGTGAGCAGAAGATCACCATCAAGGCATCTTCTGGTCTGACGGAAGAAGAGATCCAGCAAATGGTCAACGATGCTGAAGCGAATGCTGAAGCCGACCGTAAGTTTGAAGAACTGGTTCAGACCCGCAACCAGGCGGACCATCTGATCCACGGAACCCGTAAGCAACTGGAAGAAGCCGGCGACAAACTGCCAGCTGAAGACAAAACTGCGGTTGAAGAAGCCCTGAAAGCACTGGAAGTTTCTGCTAAAGGTGAAGACAAGGCTGATATCGAAGCGAAAATCCAGGCGCTGGTTCAGGTTTCCGGCAAACTGATGGAAATGGCTCAGCAGCAAGGCCAGACCGAAGGCAGCGATGACAGCGCGAAGAAAGATGACGACGTTGTTGATGCTGAATTCGAAGAAGTTAAAGACAAGAAATAATCGCCCTTTAGCGGGCACAGTAAGAGTTCATTACTGAAAACCAGCACGGGCGTCGAGGAAACTCTACGCCCGTGCACGCATGTTGAGGGCAGGAAAAAGCATGGCGAAGCAAGATTATTACGAGCTGTTGGGCGTTTCTAAAACGGCCGATGAGCGCGAAATCAAAAAGGCCTACAAGCGCCTGGCAATGAAGCATCACCCTGACCGTAATCAGGGCGATAAAGAGTCTGAAAGCAAATTTAAAGAAATTAAAGAAGCTTACGAAATTCTGACCGATGCGCAAAAGCGTGCGGCCTATGACCAGTATGGTCATGCAGCCTTTGAACAGGGCGGCATGGGCGGTGGCGGTGGTTACGGCGGCGGCGGTGCAGATTTCAGCGACATCTTTGGTGACGTCTTTGGCGACATCTTTGGCGGCGGTCGCCGTCAGCGTGCCAGCCGGGGTTCAGATCTGCGTTACAACATGGATCTGACTCTGGAAGAGGCCGTTCGTGGTGTCACCAAAGAAATCCGCATCCCGACACTGGATGAATGTGACGTTTGCCACGGCAGCGGCGCGAAAGCGGGTAGCTCACCAACGACCTGTCCAACCTGTCACGGTGCGGGCCAGGTGCAGATGCGTCAGGGCTTCTTTACTGTGCAACAGGCGTGTCCGACCTGTCAGGGGCGCGGTAAAGTTATCAAAGATCCGTGCAACAAATGTCACGGTCATGGCCGCGTAGAACGTTCGAAAACGCTGTCCGTTAAAATTCCTGCAGGTGTAGACACCGGTGACCGTATTCGTCTGGAAGGTGAAGGCGAAGCGGGTGAGCATGGCGCACCGTCAGGCGATCTGTACGTTCAGGTTCAGGTCAAAGCGCACAAAATTTTTGAGCGCGAAGGCAACAACCTGTACTGCGAAGTGCCAATCAACTTTGCGATGGCTGCACTGGGTGGCGAAATTGAGGTTCCTACGCTTGATGGTCGCGTGAGCCTGAAGATCCCAGCCGAAACGCAAACCGGCAAGATGTTCCGTATGCGCGGACGCGGTGTTAAATCCGTACGTGGCGGCGCGCAGGGCGACTTAATGTGCCGTGTTGTAGTCGAAACACCGGTCAGCCTGAGCGAAAAGCAAAAACAATTGCTGCGTGATCTGGAAGAAAGCTTTGGTGGCGTATCGGGCGAAAAAAATAGCCCGCGCTCTAAAAGCTTTCTGGACGGCGTGAAAAAGTTTTTCGATGATCTGACACGTTAACCGGTTCCTGCAAACAGGAACGGTATAGTCCAGACAAATCCCCGGCAGCAATTCGCGCCGGGGATTTTTTTATGGGATTTTTTTAAAAAAACGGTGAAAGCGGCCAATAAATAATTCGTAAAAACCGAGGTATACTCCAGAAATAAACGAGTTTTTACGAAGTGAATCACTGCGTACAATTCGCGCATTCCATTGTGGCTTCCCGTTTTTAGCCACGCTTAATTAACAGGAGAGTCAGAATGTCGAATTTAATTCGTCGTTTTTTGCGTATGGAAGCTGCGGGCGGAATTGTGCTCATCATTGCCGCCGTTGTGGCACTGGTTATGGCAAACAGCCCGTTGCAGGGCGCTTATCAGGCGTTTTTAGATATTCCGGTCACGCTGCGCTTCTCTGAATTGCTGATCGACAAACCGCTTTTGCTGTGGATTAACGACGGCCTGATGGCGGTGTTTTTCCTGATGATTGGTCTGGAAGTTAAGCGGGAGATGTGTGAAGGCGCACTGGCCAATCGCGAGCAGGCGCTGTTCCCGGCTATCGCCGCGCTGGGCGGTATGATCGTTCCGGCGCTGATTTATCTGCTGTTCAACGGCAATGACGAAATTGCACGTCAGGGCTGGGCAATCCCGGCTGCAACGGATATCGCTTTTGCGCTGGGGGTTATGGCGCTGTTGGGATCACGCGTACCTACCGGGTTGAAAGTTTTCCTGCTGGCGCTGGCCATCATTGATGATCTGGGTGCCATCGTGATCATCGCGCTGTTCTACAGCCACGATATTTCGATGATGGCGCTGGGATTGTCGGCAGTCTGCATCGCCGCGCTGGCCTGCCTTAACTGGCGCGGGGTCACTAAACTGACGCCTTACCTGCTGATTGGTGCAATTTTCTGGGTATGCGTTCTGAAATCAGGCATCCATGCGACATTGGCGGGCGTGGTTCTCGGGTTTCTGATCCCGCTGAATACTAAAAAAAATAAGGCTTCACCGGCACGCCGTCTGGAGCACGGAATTCATCCGTACGTTGCCTGGTTTATTTTGCCCATTTTTGCTTTTGCGAATGCGGGGATTTCTTTGCAGGGCGTGACGGCTTCCGGCGCATTTTCCCTGCTGCCAATGGGGATTGCGGCCGGCTTATTGCTGGGTAAACCGCTGGGCATCATGTTGTTCAGCAGCGTGGCGCTTAAATTGGGCATCACCCGTTTACCGTCAGGGATTTCATTCGGCCAGATTTCAGCCGTTTCCGTGCTGTGCGGCATTGGTTTCACCATGTCGATTTTCATTGGTTCACTGGCTTTCGCCTTGCGGGATCCGGCACTGCTGACTTACGCGAAAATGGGCATCCTGATGGGATCAGTGGCTTCGGCACTGCTTGGATATGTGCTGTTGAGCCGTGCTTTGCCAAAGAAAGTTGTTAAACATTGACCGACAGGTTGCGCGCTGAGTCGCGCAACCTGATAGCAATCTCGTGCTTCAGAAAAGGATGAAACCATGCCTCATATTAACTACAACCATTTGTATTATTTTTGGCACGTGTGTAAATCAGGTTCTGTTGTGGGAGCCGCCGAGGCGTTGTATCTCACCCCGCAAACAATCACCGGCCAGATCAAATCACTGGAAGAAAGGCTCGGCGGTAAACTTTTTAAGCGGCAAGGGCGCGGGCTGATACCTTCCGAGCTGGGTCAGCTGGTCTATCGCTATGCGGACAAAATGTTCACCCTGAGTCAGGAAATGCTGGATATCGTGAATTACCGCAAAGAGTCGAGCCTGCTGTTTGATGTGGGCGTTGCGGATGCGTTGTCTAAACGTCTGGTCAGCCGTGTGCTGGAAGCCGCCGTACCAGAAAATGCGCAAATTCATTTACGCTGTTTTGAATCGACACACGAAATGCTGCTCGAACAGCTAAGTTTGCATAAGCTGGATATGATTTTGTCCGATTGTCCGGTGGATTCTACCCAGCAGGAAGGGCTATTTTCACTCAAACTGGGCGAAAGCCCGATCAGCTTCTTTTGTTGCAAGCCGCTGAATGACGTAGATTTTCCGGCCTGCCTTGAGCAACGCCCACTGCTTATTCCCGGCCGCCGTTCGATGTTAGGGCGTAAATTGCTGAACTGGTTTACGACACAGGGGCTGAACGTCAATATCCTCGGGGAATTCGATGACGCGGCGCTGATGAAAGCATTCGGAATGAACAACGATGCCATTTTTGTCGCACCGGCTATCTACTCCTCGACGGAGTTTCAGGATGAGAAAATTGAAGAGGTCGGGCGTGTAGAAGGGATCATGGAAGAGTATTACGTGATTTTTGCGGAAAGGATGATCCAGCATCCTTCGGTACAGCGGATTTGTCACACTGACTTTTCGGCGCTATTTACCTGAAAACGGAAACGACTCAAATTTCAGATATAAAAAAACCGGCCTGGGCCGGTTTTTTTATCAAAGCATTTCAGCGTAATGCGATTATTGCATTGCGTTGATTTGCGCAGTCAGGTTTGACTTATGACGCGCTGCTTTGTTTTTGTGGATCAGGCCTTTGCAAGACTGACGGTCCACAATTGGTTGCATTTCGTTAAATGCATTTTGTGCAGCAGTTTTGTCGCCTGCTGCGATAGCCGCGTGTACCTTTTTGATAAAGGTACGCATCATTGAACGACGGCTCGCGTTGTGCTTACGGCGTTTTTCTGACTGTACGGCGCGTTTCTTAGCTGATTTGATATTAGCCAAGGCCAACTCCCAAATATTTTTCTATTGATGAACAATTCAAAGGCCGAGGAATATGCCTTTTCGGTCTTCTTTTGTCAACGGATTTGTGCAAATAAGCGGCGCTTTTAAGCGTAAACTTTAATCGTCGCTTGTTACGTTGTGATGGCGCAGGATTTTAACAGCTTCCGGCATCGGAATACAGTCTTTCGCGAGAAAAATCGACAGGAGAGTGTACAAACTGCCCACTGCGGCCATTAACGCCTTGTTTATGCGAAAAGTCACGCATTCCCTGTATGCAACGAAAGATTTTCATCGCCACTCGTCCATTTGAACCGCAATATCTGCCGTATGCAAGGGAGAATGGTGTGATCCTGTGAATCGCTGGTTAACCTTGGAGGCTGTACAAGGTATAATCCGCCGATTTCCATCTTTATGAGTCAGCATTGGATTTGAGCCAGCTATGGAGCTAATTCGCGGAATACACAATATTCGAGCACGTCATCATGGATGTGTGCTGACTATTGGCAATTTTGATGGTGTACACCGTGGTCATCAGGCCCTGATCAAACAGCTAAAGCTGGAAGGTCAACGTCTGGGGCTGCCGGTGATGGTAATGATTTTTGAGCCACAGCCGCTGGAACTGTTCGCCGGTGATAAAGCACCTGCGCGCCTGACCAGTTTGCGTGACAAAGCCAAGTATCTGGCCGAGTGCGGAGTAGATTATCTGTTATGCGTACGCTTCGAACCCCGGTTCGCAGCGCATATTGCTCAGGAATTTATCTCTAAATTGCTGGTGGAGAAACTGGGCGTCAGATTCCTGACTGTCGGGGATGATTTCCGCTTTGGCGCGCGCCGTCTGGGAGATTTTGAGCTGTTACAGAAAGCCGGTGAAGAATATGGCTTTGAAGTGATCAGCACACAAACCTTCCGCGAAGGCGGCAATCGTATCAGCAGCACTGCAATTCGCGATGCGCTGCGCGATGACGATCTGGCGCTGGCCGAAAATTTACTGGGCCATCCGTTCAGTATCTCCGGCCGCGTTGTTCACGGCGACAAACTGGGGCGTACCATCGGCTTCCCAACGGCCAACGTGCCGCTCAAACGCGTGGTTTCACCCGTGCGCGGTGTTTATGCTGTGGACGTATTAGGCCTCGGGCCTGAGCCTTTGCCGGGCGTAGCCAATATTGGTATACGCCCGACGGTCGGCGGTGTGCGCAAGCAGTTGGAAGTGCACCTTCTCGACACCACATTAGATCTATACGGGCGCCACATTGACGTGGTGCTTCGCGCGAAATTGCGCAACGAACAGCGTTTTTCCTCGCTTGATGCTTTGAAGCAACAAATTGCGAACGATGAGGTGACGGCCCGGGAATTCTTTGGGTTAAAGACACCACGCTAAACATGTACTGACAGGCGTGTAACAAAGCCTGGAATCCAGCCGAAAAACGGAACCGAGAATCTATGAGTGACTACAAGAACACCCTGAATTTGCCGGAAACAGGGTTCCCGATGCGTGGCGATCTGGCCAAGCGTGAACCTGACATGCTGAAAAATTGGTATGACCAGGATCTGTACGGGATTATTCGTGCTGCCAAGAAAGGCAAAAAAACCTTTATTTTGCATGACGGCCCTCCGTATGCGAACGGCAGCATTCATATTGGTCACTCAGTAAACAAAATTCTTAAAGACATGATTATCAAGTCCAAAGGGCTTGCGGGCTTCGATGCGCCGTATGTTCCGGGCTGGGATTGTCATGGTCTGCCGATTGAGCTGAAAGTTGAGCAACTGATCGGCAAGCCAGGTGAGAAAGTGACGGCGGCTGAGTTCCGCGAAGCGTGCCGTAAATATGCCGCAGAACAGGTTGAAGGCCAGAAGAAAGACTTCATCCGTCTGGGCGTGTTGGGCGACTGGGATCACCCATACCTGACCATGGACTTCAAAACTGAAGCCAACATCATCCGTGCGCTGGGCAAAATCATCGGTAACGGTCACCTGCATAAAGGTGCGAAACCTGTTCACTGGTGTACCGATTGCGGCTCTTCACTGGCTGAAGCGGAAGTTGAGTATTACGACAAAACGTCCCCGTCTATCGATGTGATGTTTAACGCCACTGACGCAGCGGCTTTGGCAGCGAAATTCGGTGCGGCTTCCTTTAATGGCCCGATCTCTCTGGTTATCTGGACCACCACGCCGTGGACCATGCCTGCAAACCGCGCAATTTCCCTGAATCCTGAATTCTCTTATCAGCTGGTTCAGGTGGAAGGCCAGTGTCTGATTCTGGCAACCGATCTGGTTGAAAGCGTGATGAAACGCGCCGGTATCGCAGAATGGTCTGTGCTGGGGGAATGCAAAGGTGCAGATCTTGAATTGCTGCGCTTCAAACACCCGTTCCTGGGCTTCGATGTTCCGGCTATTTTGGGCGATCACGTTACGCTCGACGCAGGTACGGGTGCTGTTCATACCGCACCGGGCCACGGTCCTGATGACTTTGTTATCGGCCAGAAATACGGTCTGGAAGTGGCTAACCCGGTTGGCCCGAATGGTTGTTACCTGCCGGGAACTTACCCGACGCTGGACGGCAAGTTTGTCTTTAAAGCCAATGATTTGATCGTCGAACTGCTGCGTGAAAAAGGCGCATTGCTGCACGTTGAGAAAATCACGCACAGCTACCCATGCTGCTGGCGTCACAAAACGCCAATCATCTTCCGCGCCACGCCGCAATGGTTCATCAGCATGGATCAGAAAGGCCTGCGTCAGCAGTCACTGGAAGAGATCAAAGGCGTTCAGTGGATCCCGGACTGGGGTCAGGCGCGTATCGAAAACATGGTCGCTAACCGTCCTGACTGGTGTATCTCCCGTCAGCGTACCTGGGGCGTACCGATGTCTCTGTTTGTTCACAAAGACACTGAGCAACTGCATCCGCGCAGCCTTGAGCTGATGGAAGAAGTCGCAAAACGCGTTGAAGTTGACGGTATTCAGGCGTGGTGGGATCTGAACCCTGAAGATATTTTGGGTGCAGACGCCGCCGATTACGTCAAAGTGCCGGATACGCTGGACGTGTGGTTCGACTCCGGTTCTACGCATTCTTCTGTTGTGGATGTGCGTCCTGAGTTCAACGGCCATTCCCCGGATCTGTATCTGGAAGGCTCCGACCAGCATCGCGGCTGGTTCATGTCTTCACTGATGATTTCGACAGCCATGAAAGGCAAAGCGCCTTACAAACAAGTTCTGACGCACGGTTTCACCGTGGATGGTCAGGGTCGCAAAATGTCCAAATCCATCGGTAACACCATCGCGCCTCAGGACGTGATGAACAAACTGGGTGGCGACATCCTGCGTCTGTGGGTCGCGTCAACGGATTACACCGGTGAAATCGCCGTGTCCGACGAAATCCTCAAACGTGCCGCGGATTCTTACCGCCGTATCCGTAACACCGCGCGCTTCCTGCTGGCGAACCTTAACGGTTTCGATCCGGCGCTGCACAGCGTAGCTCCGGAAGACATGGTCGTTCTGGATCGCTGGGCCGTTGGCCGCGCAAAAGCTGCACAAGAAGAGATCATTGCCGCATATGAAGCCTATGATTTCCACGGTGTGGTTCAGCGTCTGATGCAGTTCTGTTCCATCGAGATGGGTTCTTTCTATCTGGATATCATCAAAGATCGCCAGTACACCGCCAAAAGCGACAGCGTTGCACGTCGCAGCTGCCAGACCGCGCTGTATTACATCAGCGAAGCACTGGTTCGCTGGATGGCGCCGATCATGTCCTTCACAGCGGATGAAATCTGGGCTGAATTGCCGGGCCAGCGTGAGAAATTTGTCTTTACCGAAGAATGGTATGACGGTCTGTTTGGCCTGACCGGTAACGAATCCATGAACGATGCGTTCTGGGATGAGCTGCTGAAAGTTCGTGGCGAAGTGAACAAAGTGATTGAACAGGCGCGTGCCGATAAACGTCTGGGCGGTTCTCTGGAAGCGGCGGTCACGCTGTATGCCGATGACGCTCTGGCGGCCGATCTGCGCTCACTGGGCAATGAACTGCGCTTCGTGCTGCTGACCTCCGGCGCTAAAGTGGCTGCGCTGTCAGAAGCTGACGAATCCGCTCAGCCAAGTGAATTGCTCAAAGGCCTGAAAATTGGTCTGGCAAAAGCAGAAGGCGACAAGTGCCCGCGCTGCTGGCATTACACCACTGACGTCGGCCAGAACGCGGAACACAGCGAACTCTGTGGCCGCTGTGTGACCAACATTGCCGGCGACGGCGAAGAGCGTAAGTTTGCATAATGAGTAAATCGATCTGTTCCACCGGACTCCGCTGGCTCTGGCTGGCGGTCGTGGTCATCATCGTGGATCTGGGCAGTAAGTTCCTCATCATGGGGAACTTCCAGCTTGGCGAATCCATGCCGCTGATCCCGTATTTAAACCTGTTCTATGCGCAAAACCACGGGGCAGCGTTTAGCTTCCTGGCAGATAAAGGCGGCTGGCAGCGCTGGTTCTTTGCTGTGATTGCACTGGCAATCGTCGTGGCGCTGGTGGTACTGATGTACCGCGGTACCGCGAAGCAAAAACTCAATAACATCGCGTTTGCGATGATTATCGGCGGGGCGTTAGGTAATTTGTTCGACCGCCTGTATCACGGCTTCGTGGTCGACTTTATCGACTTCTATGTCGGCAACTGGCATTTCGCGACGTTCAATCTGGCTGACAGCTTTATTTGCGTCGGTGCAGCGCTGGTCGTGCTGGAAGGTTTTCTGGCAAAACCTAAAGAAGCGGAAAAGAGCAAAGGATAAGTATGATGTCTCAACAGGTGAAACATGACAGCGCCGTGCTGGTGCATTTTACGTTGAAACTGGAAGACGGTTCGACGGCAGAATCAACCCGCGCTAATGGGAAACCCGCGCTGTTTCGCCTTGGCGATGGCAGCTTGTCTGACGCGCTGGAGAATCAGCTGTTAGGCCTGACGGTGGGTGACAAGCGCGCCTTTACCCTTGCACCTGAATCGGCGTTTGGCGGCAAAAGCCCCGACCTGGTTCAGTTCTTTTCGCGCCGTGATTTCCAGGAAACAGGCGTGCCGGATGTCGGCACGATTATGCTGTTTTCCGGACGTGACGGCAGCGAAATGCCTGGCGTGGTGCGTGAGGTGACGGAAGATTCTATCACTGTAGATTTCAACCATCCGCTGGCGGGCCAGCATATCGATTTCGATATTGAAGTGCTGGAAGTCGATCCGCAACTGGAGGAGAAGCATGCAGATATTGCTGGCTAATCCGCGAGGATTTTGTGCGGGCGTTGACCGTGCAATCAGCATCGTAGAACGCGCGCTGGAAATTTACGGCGCGCCGATTTACGTTCGTCATGAAGTCGTACACAACCGCTATGTGGTTGACAGTCTGCGTCAGCGTGGGGCGATTTTTATCGAGCAAATCAGCGAAGTGCCCGATGGCTCGATTCTGATTTTCTCCGCGCACGGTGTGTCTCAGGCCGTCCGTGCTGAAGCGAAAGCGCGTGACCTGACCATGTTGTTTGACGCCACTTGTCCCCTCGTGACTAAAGTCCATATGGAAGTCGCGCGTGCCAGCCGTAAGGGTACGGAAGCGATTCTGATTGGTCATGCCGGTCACCCAGAAGTGGAAGGCACAATGGGCCAGTACAGCAACCCGAACGGGGGAATGTATCTGGTCGAGGCGCCGGAAGATGTCTATAAATTGCAGGTGAAAGACGAAAATAACCTGTGTTTTATGACACAAACTACGCTTTCTGTTGATGATACGTCTGCGGTGATTGATGCGCTGCGCGAGCGTTTCCCAAAGATTATCGGGCCGCGTAAAGACGATATTTGCTATGCGACAACTAACCGTCAGGAAGCCGTGCGTACGCTGGCTGATGGCGCGGATGTCGTGCTGGTGGTCGGGTCGAAGAACTCTTCCAACTCCAACCGTCTGGCGGAACTGGCACAGCGCGTCGGTGTGCCTTCCTATCTGATCGACTCTGCGGCAGATATTCAGGAAAGCTGGCTCAAAAATGCGAAAAGCATTGGCGTGACAGCTGGCGCTTCGGCACCGGATATTTTGGTACAGGACGTGATCAGCAAGCTGAAAGCATTTGGTGGCCTCGATGTGATTAATATCGAAGGGCGTGAAGAAAATATTGTCTTCGAAGTGCCGAAAGAGTTGCGTGTTGATGTGCGTCAGATCGACTGATGAAACGCATAAAATTAAAAAACCGGCTCACGTGGCCGGTTTTTTTACGTCTTTTTTGACACCCGTTACGGGTTTTCGAGTCTGAAAAGATTCTGCGGCGCGCCAACGGTCGCTGTTTTAGCGTGCAGCAACGCTCCTTCCAGCGCGTGCGGGGCATTAAGGTTTTTACGTGCCGACGTGATAAATATCTCGGTCATATCTGGGCCGCCAAATGTACAGCAACTTGGCTGCGTGACGGGCACCGGCAGGGTGTCCAGCGTCAGCAGTTCGCCCTGATTAATTTGCTGGCGCAGCAGGCATTTTGAGCCCCAGCAGGCGGTGATGAGCCAGCCGTTTTGCGTCAGCGCCGAGCCGTCGGGGATTTTATCGCCGGAGGAGAAACAGGAAATTTTCAGAGGATTAATGCGGCGGGCGTTAGCGGAATAAAAGCGGTTTTTCCGGCTGTCTGCAAACCAGACTTTGCCTTCATACCAGACCAGCGTATTGGTCGTCCCCACGTTATCGAGCATGGTTTCAGGCTTTTCAGCCCCGGCCTCAAAGCGGTACCACGCGCCGGTCATCTTTTCTTCTTCAATATCCATCGTGCCAAACCAAAGTGAGCCATCAGGTGCGACAGCGGCTTCGTTGGGGCGCGTTCCTTCCGCGCCGGGATAATCGCAGAGTTTCTGCCGGGTTTGAGATTCGTAATCGTAGAGGTGAACGCCGTCCTGAGAAATCAGCAAAAAGACGTTACGCTTTTGCGTTAACAATACGCCGCTGGTCAGGGAGGGGAGTTCGTGAATTTCAGTCTGGCCGGAAGCTGGCCAGTAACGTAATACGCGCTGAGCCAGGATATCGACCCACAATAATGACTGGGTGCGCTGGCACCAGACGGGAGTTTCACCCAATTCGGCTCGATAGTCGCCTACGGCAGTTATGTCGGACCGGAAAAATGCTGACATCGCAAAGCTCTCCTGCTGGCTGCAAAGTGGATATAGCGAAAAACTGTCTGTATTCAGTCTAGTCTGGCTTTGCCCGCAGGGATTAAGAATGGTGTAAAAAGAAAGGGCCAGCCCGTCAATAAGACGTAAAGCTGGCCCCTGAAGTTCAATCGTTAAGGCTTAGAAGTCGTATCTCAGACGGATCAGGTTCATGTCGCCGAGGTTATCGGTAGAAGACGTGAACACATGTTCGTAATCAACACGGAAGCCGTAATCGAGCTGGAAGGACACACCCAGACCGTTATCGATACGCTGATAATTGCGGCCAGTCACATAGGTCAGACGGTCACCCATGAAGTATGGCTGAATGGTTTTCACAGCGAACTGGTTGATTGGGAAAGCGTAACCCAGGAAGTATTCCAGACCGTATGCATCGCCTGCGAAGAAGTGATCTTCGGTTTTCAGGCCGGTGGTCAGGAAGTCATGGTAATAACCGCCACCGAAGGACGCTGTCCAGTTGCCTGGTTTCCAGCTCAGAGCGGTACCAACGATGCTCTGATTGTAGTCTTTGGAGGTGTTGTTATTTGGATTTTTCATTTCTGCGTCGGTGTAGTTGTACGCAGTACCCCATGTCAGTTCTTTGGTGATGTGGTAATCCACACCCACAGAACCGCCGCCATTACGTTTATAACGCAGGCTGTTTTTACCGGTCAGCAGATCGTTATCTGAGAACAGGTAAGAGGCATACACATCAGCATCGCCGAAGGTATTTTTGTATTTAAGCATCTTACGTGAACGGTAAGAACCGTCGTAGTCGCCGTTAACACCGTTGCCTGGTGCCTGAGCGAGCATGTCGTAGTCCCAGATATCGGTTTTCGCACCAACAACATCATAATAAACGCTGTTTTGCTGGCCGAAAGTCAGCTGACCGTAGGTTTTGCTTTTCAGACCGGTGTACAGCATACGACGGGTGGTGTTATGCGCGCCGGCAGCGTAGTGATTATCCCAGCCAGTCAGCGCAGGAATATTCACACCCAGCTCGTAATAGTTAATCCAGCTGATGTCATCAAACAGATAGTAGTCAGTGGAGAAACGGAAACGAGTACCGCCGTCAAAACCGTTGGTTTTATAGTTTTTGACGCCGTTCTGGAACTGGAACTGTGGACGAATACTGCCGCCAACCTGGAATTGCAGACGGCTCAGCGGATCGTTAGGCTGTGGGTCTTGTTTAATCAGGGTGATTTCTGCGTGTGAAGCAAAGGAAGCCAGACCGAACAACAGGCCAGCGGTCGCCACTTGCGTGACTTTGTTTAGTTTGAATTTCATGTTAAGTCCCTGCGCCAATATACTTACCCGGAAGAACCGGTATGTGAACTGGCGATGTATTTTTATTATTTCCCCTTACCGGTAACTGTCTGGTCAGGGTGAAGACGCGCCTCATGGATCCAGGCTACTTATTTTAGCGATCCTAAAATCAAATTTAGGAGGTTAAAATTAGGTGGCTATTTATTATCACAATCATTGATTTTATCAATATTATTTCACCACATATAATAAAAATTTAATGTTTCAGATCTAAGAAATAGCGTGTTTGTTCTTTTATTTGTCTTACGTGGCGGGGAGATACAGTGGTGATTATTGCTAACGTTGACTTTTCCCGCGGCGCAGGAATGCTGTAATAAAGAGGGAAGTTCATTGAGTTCTCATGAAAGCCGGATAAGGTGCGGCATTAGATGCAGAACTGATGTCAGACGTTTATGCACTAAAGTGAATGATTATGCGAAGTACCCGGATGAAGAATTTTAACGCGCATTTCTCAATCAGTTCCGCTTTTACGAACCGTTTAACACAAAATCTTAGATTGCGTAACCTGAAAACAGATGGCTTTTACTGATATTAACGAACCTATATCATAATTTTCTAATTATGAGGCAATTTCTCTGGCTCCTGGATCGCAGGGTCGATAACCTGATTCTGTTTCACGGCAGAACGACTATAAGAAGAGAGTAGTAATTATGAGTAACGCTGATATTCGCATGGCTATCGTTGGCGCAGGCGGTCGTATGGGCCGGCAACTGATTCAGGCCGTCTCTGATACTGACGGCGTGGTATTGGGCGCGGCGCTGGAACGTCCGGGTTCTTCCCTGGTCGGAGCCGATGCGGGCGAACTGGCGGGAACCGGTACATCCGGTATCCGGGTGAATGATGACCTCGATGCGGTGGCGAATGACTTCGATATTCTGATCGACTTCACCCGGCCGGAAGGCACGCTGGCGCACCTGGCTTTTTGCCAGAAACACCATAAAGGTATGATTATTGGCACTACGGGCTTCGATGACGCCGGTAAGGCCGCAATTAAACAGGCTTCAGAGAGCATTCCTGTGGTTTTTGCCGCTAACTTTAGCGTGGGCGTCAACGTCGTGCTCAAGTTACTGGAAAAAGCCGCGAAGGTGATGGGCGATTATACGGATATCGAAATTGTGGAAGCGCATCACCGCCACAAAGTGGATGCGCCTTCCGGCACCGCGCTGGCGATGGGCGAGGCGATTGCTGATGCGCTGGGCCGTGATCTGAAAGACTGCGCAGTGTATGCCCGCGAAGGACATACCGGCGAACGTGATCCGAAAAGCATTGGTTTTGCGACCATCCGCGCCGGGGATATTGTCGGTGAACACACCGCGATGTTTGCAGATATCGGTGAGCGCGTAGAGATTACGCACAAGGCTTCCAGCCGCATGACATTCGCAAATGGCGCAGTTCGTGCAGGAAAGTGGCTTTCCTCGCATAAAAATGGCCTTTATGACATGCGGGATGTGCTTGGGTTAGATGATTTATAGAATTTGATTTAGATGTGATGTGGTTGTTTTGGTCATAATGTTTTGATAAAAGGGCAGTTCCTTGATTGCCCTTCTCTTTTTTATTCTAAAATATCGATTCTGACTGTAATTTTCTTCGTGATTGCCATTTCTATAAATATTCATGCTTAATACCCCATCCTGATGTATGCTTTTTAAACAATGCAACTCCTCCGGTTTGTAATAATCTCGTTTATATCACCCTTTTCCAGACATCCCCTTCCGCAAACGGTTACTATACTGACTTGAGCTATGTTTTTATGGCAGTGACAGAGGCTTTTCGCTGAGTTGTGCAAAAAACAAAGAAATATTGGTGCTTTTAGTAGACAAACCCCATCGCCCTCTCTAAAATGCCGCCGTTTGCCAAAAATTGGCTTTGGGAGCGATTTTTGCATTGATTTAGATCTCGTTATCTGAATTAATATGCAAATATTGTGATTTATTATTCTTGGAGGATGCTTTGATAAAGTCAGCGCTATTGGTTCTGGAAGACGGAACCCAATTCCACGGTCGGGCCATCGGGGCAGAAGGGTCGGCAGTGGGGGAAGTGGTCTTCAATACGTCGATGACCGGTTATCAAGAAATCCTCACTGATCCTTCCTATTCCCGCCAAATTGTCACTCTCACTTATCCCCATATCGGTAATGTCGGCACCAATGCCGCTGATGAAGAATCCTCCGCAGTACACGCTCAAGGTCTGGTCATTCGCGATTTACCTCTGATTGCCAGCAACTACCGCAGTGAAGAAAACCTCTCTGATTACCTTAAGCGCCATAACATCGTGGCCATCGCCGATATTGATACCCGTAAACTGACCCGCCTGCTTCGTGAAAAAGGTGCGCAAAATGGCTGCATCATCGCGGGCGATTCACCGGATGCTCAGCTGGCGCTGCAAAAAGCCAAAGCATTCCCGGGGCTGAAAGGCATGGATCTGGCAAAAGAAGTCACCACCGCGGAATCCTACAGCTGGCAGCAAGGCAGCTGGACGCTCGAAGGTGAGTTGCCTGAAGCCAGGAAAAATGAAGAATTACCGTTCCACGTTGTGGCCTATGACTACGGCGCGAAACGCAATATCCTGCGTATGCTGGTAGATCGCGGTTGCCGCCTGACGGTGGTTCCGGCGCAAACTCCGGCGGCCGACGTGCTGAAACTCAATCCGGACGGCATCTTCCTGTCCAACGGCCCGGGTGACCCGGAGCCTTGCGATTACGCCATCGCCGCGATTAAAGCTTTCCTCGAAACCGACATTCCGGTGTTCGGCATCTGCCTCGGTCATCAGTTACTGGCGCTGGCCAGCGGCGCGAAAACGCTGAAGATGAAACTCGGCCACCACGGCGGTAACCACCCGGTTAAAGATATCGATAACAACGTAGTGATGATTACGGCGCAGAACCACGGCTTTGCGGTAGATGAAAATAATCTGCCTGCGAACCTGCGCGTGACGCACAAATCGCTGTTTGACCACACCGTTCAGGGCATTCACCGCACCGATAAAGCGGCGTTCAGTTTCCAGGGACACCCGGAAGCCAGCCCGGGCCCGCACGATGCAGCGCCATTGTTCGATCATTTCATCGAACTGATTAACGCTTACCGCGCTTCTCATAACAACAACGCCACTCTTATAAGCAAATAAATCAGGAGCGAATAAAAAATGCCAAAACGTACAGACATAAAAAGCATCCTGATTCTGGGCGCAGGCCCGATTGTTATCGGCCAGGCGTGTGAGTTTGACTATTCCGGCGCACAGGCGTGTAAAGCGCTGCGTGAAGAGGGTTACCGCGTCATTCTGGTGAACTCCAACCCGGCAACGATTATGACTGACCCGGAAATGGCTGATGCGACGTACATCGAGCCGATTCACTGGGAAGTTGTGCGCAAGATTATTGAGAAAGAACGTCCGGACGCCGTGCTGCCAACCATGGGCGGCCAGACTGCACTGAACTGTGCACTGGAACTGGAACGTCAGGGCGTGCTGGCAGAATTCGGCGTGACCATGATTGGCGCGACCGCAGACGCCATTGATAAAGCCGAAGACCGTCGCCGTTTCGATATTGCGATGAAGAAAATCGGCCTTGATACCGCTCGTTCAGGCATTGCGCATACCATGGAAGAAGCGCTGGTGATCGCGGCTGACGTCGGTTTCCCGTGCATCATTCGTCCTTCATTCACCATGGGCGGCACCGGTGGCGGTATCGCTTACAACCGTGAAGAATTTGAAGAGATTTGCGAACGCGGTCTGGATCTTTCCCCAACCAAAGAGCTGCTGATTGATGAGTCGCTGATTGGCTGGAAAGAGTACGAGATGGAAGTGGTGCGTGATAAAAACGACAACTGCATCATCGTTTGCTCAATCGAAAACTTCGATGCGATGGGCATCCACACCGGTGACTCCATCACCGTGGCACCCGCGCAGACCCTGACCGACAAAGAATACCAAATCATGCGTAACGCCTCGATGGCGGTACTGCGTGAAATCGGCGTAGAAACCGGGGGTTCCAACGTCCAGTTCTCGGTGAACCCGAAAAATGGCCGTCTGATTGTTATCGAGATGAACCCGCGCGTATCCCGTTCTTCCGCGCTGGCCTCTAAAGCGACCGGTTTCCCGATCGCCAAAGTGGCGGCGAAACTGGCGGTGGGTTACACCCTCGATGAACTGATGAACGACATCACCGGCGGCAAAACGCCTGCGTCGTTCGAACCGTCCATTGACTACGTTGTGACGAAAATCCCACGCTTCAACTTTGAGAAATTTGCCGGTGCAAACGACCGTCTGACCACGCAGATGAAATCCGTTGGCGAAGTGATGGCGATTGGCCGCACCCAGCAGGAATCGCTGCAAAAAGCCCTTCGCGGTCTGGAAGTGGGCGCAAGCGGCTTCGACCCGAAAGTGAGCCTGGACGACCCGGAAGCGCTGACGAAAATCCGTCGCGAGCTGAAAGAAGCGGGCGCGGAGCGTATCTGGTACATCGCTGACGCCTTCCGCGCCGGGATGTCCGTTGATGGTATCTTCAACCTGACCAACGTCGACCGCTGGTTCCTGGTGCAAATTGAAGAGCTGGTGAAACTGGAAAATGAAGTCGCCGAAGGCGGTTTTAACATACTGACGCCGGAATACCTGCGCATGCTTAAACGCAAAGGCTTTGCTGACCTGCGCCTGGCTAAACTGGTGGGTGTATCCGAAAGCGAAGTGCGCAAACTGCGCCACAAATACAATCTGCACCCCGTTTACAAACGTGTGGATACCTGTGCGGCTGAATTCTCAACTGACACGGCGTACATGTACTCCACGTACGAAGAAGAGTGCGAATCCAACCCGACTAACGACAAACCAAAAATCATGGTGCTGGGCGGCGGTCCGAACCGTATCGGTCAGGGCATTGAGTTCGACTACTGCTGCGTACACGCCTCACTGGCGCTGCGTGAAGACGGTTACGAAACCATCATGGTCAACTGTAACCCTGAAACAGTTTCTACCGACTACGACACTTCTGACCGTCTGTACTTCGAATCTGTCACGCTGGAAGACGTGCTGGAAATCGTGCGCATCGAGCAGCCGAAAGGTGTCATCGTGCAGTACGGTGGACAGACTCCGCTGAAACTGGCGCGGGAACTTGAAGCCGCTGGCGTACCGATTATCGGCACCAGCCCGGACGCCATTGACCGCGCCGAAGACCGCGAACGTTTCCAGCAGGCGGTTAACCGTCTGGGCCTGAAACAACCGGCTAACGCCACGGTAGCGACCATCGAACAGGCTGTCGAAAAAGCAGCAGGCATCGGTTATCCGCTGGTGGTTCGTCCGTCGTATGTTCTGGGCGGCCGCGCAATGGAAATCGTGTACGACGAAATCGACCTGCGCCGTTACTTCCAGAATGCGGTCAGCGTGTCCAACGATGCGCCGGTATTGCTCGACCGCTTCCTGGATGATGCTGTTGAAGTGGACGTCGATGCAATCTGCGACGGCGAGCGCGTGCTGATTGGCGGCATCATGGAGCACATTGAGCAGGCTGGCGTTCACTCCGGTGACTCCGCATGTTCTCTGCCGTGTTACACGCTGAGCCAGGAAATTCAGGACGTGATGCGTCAGCAGGTCGAGAAACTGGCCTTCGAGCTGAGCGTTCGCGGCCTGATGAACGTCCAGTTCGCGGTGAAAAACAACGAAGTCTACCTGATTGAAGTTAACCCGCGCGCCGCACGTACCGTCCCGTTCGTGTCTAAAGCGACTGGTGTGGCGCTGGCGAAAGTGGCCGCCCGCGTCATGGCAGGCCAGACGCTGGCGCAGCAAGGCGTGACGGAAGAAGTCATCCCGCCTTACTACTCCGTCAAGGAAGTGGTGTTGCCGTTCAACAAATTCCCTGGCGTTGACCCGATTCTCGGGCCGGAAATGCGTTCTACCGGTGAAGTCATGGGCGTTGGCCGCACCTTCGCAGAAGCGTTCGCGAAAGCGCAGCTGGGCAGCAACTCCGGCATGAAGAAAGCCGGTCGCGCATTGTTGTCTGTGCGTGAAGGCGACAAAGGCCGCGTGGTGGATTTGGCCGCGAAACTGCTTAAACGCGGTTTCGAGCTGGATGCGACACACGGTACGGCGGTGGTGTTGGGTGAAGCCGGGATTAACCCGCGCCTGGTCAACAAGGTGCATGAAGGCCGTCCGCATATTCAGGACCGTATCAAGAACGGTGAATATGTGTACATCGTCAACACCACGGCGGGCCGTCAGGCGATTGAAGACTCCAAGCTTATCCGCCGCAGTGCACTGCAATACAAAGTGCATTACGACACCACGCTGAACGGCGGTTTCGCCACGGCGATGGCGCTGTCTTCTGACCCGACTGAGCAGGTGATTTCAGTGCAGGAAATGCACGCGAAAATCAAAGGCTGATGGCATAATTGCCAGATGAAAGGCGCGGCGAAAGCTGCGCCTTTTTCATTTTATGCATCCGGTTTTCCCCCGAATGCCGAAAGTTGCGTATGCTGAAGTAAATAAAATAAGACAAGAGACCTGCATGATTCTAATAATTTACGCCCACCCTTATCCGCGCCATTCGCGGGCCAACCAGGGACTGCTCTCGGCGGTCAGTGATTTACCCAACGTTGAAGTGCGTTCGCTGTATGATCTATACCCCGATTTTAATATCGATATCGCCGCAGAACAGCAAGCCGTTGAACGCGCTGATCTGGTGGTATTCCAGCATCCGATCCAGTGGTACAGCCTGCCGCCGCTGATGAAATTGTGGATCGACAAAGTGCTTGAGCACGGCTGGGCATACGGTCACGAAGGCAATGCGCTGAACGGCAAACATTGTCTGTGGGCAGTGACGACCGGCGGTAACGAACATCATTTTGAACTGGGTGATCATCCTGATTTCGATGTGCTGGCCCAGCCTTTACAGGCGACGGCCATTTATTGCGGTATGCACTGGCTGCCGTATTTTGCGGTCCATAACACCTTCATTTGCGACGAAGTGGCGCTGAAAGCGGCGGGCGAAGAATATCGTCGTCGCCTGACGGCCTGCCTGAGCCTGAAAGAAGGCTGCCCGCCGGAGGTGAATCATGGATAATCATAACCTGATGATTGAGGGGCTGATTTATCTTGGCTCCGCGGCACTGTTTGTACCTATTGCTGTCCGCCTCGGGCTCGGCTCTGTGCTCGGCTATCTGATCGCAGGCTGCATTATCGGGCCGTGGGGATTGAAACTGGTTTCTGATGCCGAGTCGATTCTGACCTTTGCGGAAATCGGCGTGGTGCTGATGCTGTTTGTCATCGGGCTGGAACTGGATCCTAAACGGTTGTGGACCATGCGCGCCTCAGTTTTTGGCGGCGGCAGTATTCAGATGGTCGGCTGTGGCGTGGTACTCAGCGCGTTCTGTTATTTCCTCGGCCTTGACTGGAAAATTGCCTTGTTAATTGGCATGACGCTGGCGCTGTCTTCCACCGCGATTGCCATGCAGGCGATGAGCGAACGCAGTCTGACGCCATCACCGCTAGGCCGCAGCGCGTTTGCTGTGCTGTTATTCCAGGATATTGCGGCAATCCCGCTGGTGGCGATGATCCCGCTTCTTGCCAGCACCGGCGAAGCCACAACGCTTCTGAGCTTTGGTCTGTCGGCGGCAAAAGTGGCCGGTGCGCTGGTGTTGGTGGTGCTGCTTGGGCGTTACGTTACGCGGCCTTTGCTGCATTTTGTTGCCCGTTCCGGCATGCGCGAAGTGTTCAGCGCCGTGGCACTTTTCCTGGTGTTCGGTTTCGGCATTCTGCTGGAGATGGCTGGCATGTCGATGGCGATGGGCGCGTTTCTGGCGGGCGTTTTGCTGGCGAGTTCGGAATACCGTCATGCGCTGGAAAGCGATATCCAGCCGTTCAAAGGTTTGCTCCTCGGCCTGTTCTTTATCGGCGTCGGAATGTCTATCGACTTCGGCACGCTGGTGCATCAGCCATTGCTGATCGCCACCTTGCTGGTAGGCTTTATGGCGCTCAAGGCGGCGCTGTTGTGGCTGATTGCGCCGTGGCTGAGTGTACCGAAAAAACAACGTGGCCTTTTTGCGATCTTAATCGGGCAGGGTAGTGAATTCGCTTTCGTGATTTTCAGTGCTGCAAAAATGGCCGGCGTGATGCCTGACGAATGGTCGAAAGCGCTGACGCTCGCCGTTGCGCTTTCAATGGCCGTAACGCCGCTGCTGCTGGTAATTGCGAACCGCATGGAGCGCAATGCGCCGAAAGATGACCGTCCACAGGACACCATTGATGACGAAAATGCGCAGGTCATTATCGCCGGATTCGGTCGTTTTGGTCAGATTGCCGGTCGTTTGCTGCTGGCCAACAATATTCATACAGTCGTTCTGGACCACGATCCGGATCATATCGAAACGTTGCGGAAATTCGGCACCAAAGTGTTTTACGGTGATGCGACCCGCGTGGATTTACTCGAATCCGCAGGCGCGGCGCAGGCTAAGGTGCTGATTAATGCCATCGATGACGTTGAAGCCAACCTGCAACTGACGGCGCTGGCGAAAGAGCATTTCCCGAACCTGAAGGTGATTGCCCGTGCCCGCGATGTTGACCATTGGTATCAGCTGCGTCAGTTGGGCGTGGAAGCACCGGAGCGTGAATTGTTCGAAGGCTCACTGCGCGTAGGGCGTGATGTGCTGGAAGAACTCGGTCTCGATGCGTATGAAGCGCGGGAAAAGGCTGATTTGTTCCGTCGCTATAACCTGAAAATGCTCGAAGCCACTATCGAGAATTACGAAGATACTGAATTCCGTATCGCCAGTATGCAACGTGCAAAGGACATGCTGACCGCGGCTATCGAGCAGGATCAGGAGCGTTTGTCATCGGTTCAGTCTGGCTGGCGCGGGAGTATTGATGGAAAAGCGCCGGAAAAGGATGTGATTGAAGCGAAAGGATAAACTCTGAGGATTCAGAGGGAGAACAGAAAGCCGGCACAGAATTGAAATGCCGGCTTTTTTGATCAGCTCAACGCCACTTTAATGCCTAAACCAATCAGCACGCCACCCAGCAGCTTATCGATAATTTTCTGCGCTTTTGCCAGACCGCGGCGAACCGGTGCGCTCTGGATTAACAGTGCCAGCGAAGGCCACCAGACCACAGATAAGCTGACAATAATCGACGCGTACCACAACTTTTCGCCCAGGGTGGAGTTGATCTGCAAGACCTGCGTAAACATCGCCAGGAAGAACAGCGTGGCTTTCGGGTTCAGCAGATTACACAAGTAACCCTGCACAAACGCGGTACGCAATTTGACCTGCTGCGGTTCCAGCCCGTCGAGATTCATCTTACTGTTGCTGCGCGAGAACAGCGCCTGAATACCCACCCAGATCAGATAAGCAGCACCGACGTATTTTAATAAATCAAACAGCCACGGCGTGGTGGTAATAACGACAGCCAGACCCGCGACGCAGTAAGACATATGCGTGATCACGCCACAAATCACCCCAAACGATGTCATCAGTGCCGCAACGCGAGGATAACGGGCCGCATTTTTGATGACCAGAAAGAAATCAGGGCCGGGAGAAAGCATGCCGAGGAACGCAATACTGGCAACAAAAAGGGTGGTTTCAAGCATGGAAATAACCGTCGTTAATGTTCAGAACAAAATGAAGGCCGCATGATACGCCAATCCTTAGCAAGATAAATCACTCTTATGGCTTTTTTTGCCCGACTGACATTTCGGTTAAGGGTGGAAAGGACGATGACTGTACCGTAATCGCCCCGGTGTGTAAGCTCAGTTGTACAAGCGTGATCGGAGGGGCAAACTACAGATCGTGTTTCCAGCATTTTCGGCTGGGTAAATGAAAATTCTTCCGGTTTTTAACCCCCTTTCAGACCCGAAACTGGCACATCAGGCGGGTAAAATCCCGTCAGGGTAAGAGCGCTCTTATATCTTTGTAAAGCGTGAGTCTCCCTATCGACGGTTGATTGGGCTTTCCGTATAGTGTGGGCTCTTTTTTTGAGTCTCTTTAATCAACACAGGGCTTCTTAATGATTATCAGCCTGATCGCCGCACTGGCGACCGATCGCGTTATTGGCATGGAAAACGCAATGCCTTGGCATTTACCCGGTGATCTGGCCTGGTTTAAGCGTAATACGCTCAACAAACCTGTCATCATGGGGCGCAAGACGTTCGAGTCGATTGGGCGACCGTTACCTGGCCGGCTGAATATCGTCATCAGCTCAAAGCCAGGTGCGCACGATGGCGTAACCTGGGTGACGTCTGTGGAGGCCGCACTGACTGCTGCCGGTGATGTGGAAGAAGTGATGGTGATGGGCGGTGGCCGCGTATACGAGCAATTATTGCCGAAGGCGAACCGTTTATACCTGACCCACATTGATGCGGAAGTGGAAGGGGATACGCATTTCCCTGACTACGAGCCGGATGACTGGGAAAGCACTTTCAGCGAATTCCATGACGCTGATGAGCAAAACTCTCATGGCTACTGCTTCGAAATCCTTGACCGTCGCGCCTGATTTTTCAGGCTGACGCGCAAAGCAAAAAGGCACCTTTCAGGGGTGCCTTTTGACTTTTATCCCGCCCAAAAACTACAGTGCTTTCGGGAGTTCTGATTGCTCTTTTTCTTTATGACGGTTCGACGGCTGGGTGAAATAGGTTTTATCTTCCCAGCGCAGCATCGTTAAATCCCCGCCCCAGCAACAACCGGTGTCCAGCGCGTAAATGCCTTCCGGTGCGCCTTTTCCTTCCAGCGATGCCCAGTGACCAAACGCAATGCTGTAACCCGCTTCCTGCACCGGACCCGGAATATCAAACCAGGGTTTGAGGGGTTTTGGCGCGTTCTCGGGTACATCTTTGCAAATCATATCCAGCTGCCCGTTCGGGAAACAGTAGCGCATGCGGGTGAACGCATTGGTACTGAAACGTAAACGAGCCAGACCGCTCAGCTCCGGATGCCAGTTGTTCGGCATATCGCCATACATGGCATCGAGAAACAGCGGGTAAGTGTCGCTGCTCAGCACGGCTTCAACTTCGCGGGCGCACATTTTTGCGGTGTCGAGATCCCACTGCGGCGTGATCCCGGCGTGAGCCATCACCAGTTTCAGATCTTCATCTACCTGCAACACCGGCTGACGGCGCAGCCAGTTGATCAGCTCATCGGCATCTTCTGCTTCGAGTAACGGCGTAATACGATCTTTCGGCTTGTTAAAGCTGATGCCTGCGTAAACCGCCAGCAGATGTAAATCGTGATTACCGAGCACCATCCGTACGCAGTCGCCCAAACCACTGACAAAACGCAGGACTTCAACAGAAGACGGCCCGCGCGCGACGAGATCGCCCGTCAGCCAGAGAGCATCATTTTGCGGATCAAAATCCACCTGCGCCAATAGCGCCTTGAGTTCATCGATGCAGCCGTGAACATCACCAATAAGATATGTCGACATGTGGATTAATTTATCAGCGTAGGGATGGCGAGGCGGAAGACCGGGATCGGCACGCGGAAGCTTTCACCGTCGTGCGCGACCATTTCGTAATGGCCTTCCATCGTGCCCAGTGGCGTTTCTAAAACAGCGCCGCTGGTGTAGTGGAATTCGTTGCCAGGCAGGATCAGCGGTTGTTCACCGATAACCCCTTCGCCCTGAACTTCGGTCTGGCGGCCGTTACTGTTGGTGATCAGCCAGTAACGGCGAAGCAGTTGCACATTAAAACGCCCCAGATTGCGGATCGTGATGGTGTAGGCGAAAACAAAACGTTCTTCTTCCGGTATCGACTGTGACTCTACGTAGATACTTTGCACCTGAACACAAACACGGGGCGAATTAAGCATAACGCTACTCCTGAGGTTCCGGGGTTTTAGGCCGCGTGGACAACCAGTTAGCCAGTTTACAGTATTGCTCAACCGAAATATTTTCAGCACGCATGCTGAGATCTAAGCCCAGCTCCGTCATTTGCTCAGGAGTGAACAGATGGCCGAGGCTGTTACGCACAGTCTTACGACGCTGATTAAACGCGTCGGTGGTCAGGCGGCTCAGAATGCGGATATCAGAAACCGGATAAGGGATCACGTCATGCGGTACTAAACGCACCACAGCGGATTCCACTTTTGGTGCCGGTGTAAAGGATTCCGGCGGTACTTCCAGCACCGGGATAACGTCGCAGTAATACTGCGCCATCACCGTTAAACGACCATACGCTTTGCTGTTCGGGCCTGCAACCAGGCGGTTTACCACTTCCTTCTGCAACATGAAATGCATGTCTTTGATGGCGTTGGTGTAGGTGAACAGGTGGAACATCAGCGGCGTGGAAATGTTATACGGCAGGTTACCGAATACGCGCAGCGGCTGACCAAGCTCTTCGGAGAGCTCGCCAAAATTGATTTTCATTGCATCAGACTGAATGACGCGCAGCTTGCCCTGAAACTTCGGATTGTTTTCCAGACGTGTAGCCAGATCGCGGTCGAGTTCGATGACCGTCATGCTATCCAGACGTGAAGCGACGGGCTCAGTTAATGCAGCCAGGCCAGGACCGATTTCGACGACAGATTCGCCCGGCATAGGATGAATGGCCGACACGATGCTATCGATAACAAACTGATCGGTTAAGAAGTTTTGCCCAAAACGTTTACGGGCAAAGTGACCTTGGTGGACTCTACTATTCATTGTTGTTATTTATCGTTGCTGTTATTTGCCATACGAATGGCGAGATTTATTGCTGTCTTGAAACTGCCTGCATCGGCGGTGCCGGTTGCAGCGAGTTCAAGGGCGGTGCCGTGATCAACGGAAGTCCGGATAAAGGGAAGGCCCAGCGTGATATTCACGGCGCGACCGAATCCCTGATATTTTAGCACCGGAAGGCCCTGATCGTGATACATCGATAAAACAGCATCGGCGTGTTGCAGATATTTAGGCTGGAATAACGTATCAGCGGGCAGCGGACCGATAAGATGCATTCCCTGCTGGCGCAGTTCTTCCAGCGCAGGGATGATGATGTCTATTTCCTCATGACCCATATGACCGCCTTCTCCGGCGTGCGGGTTCAGACCACACACGTAGATTTGCGGCTCGGCGATGCCAAATTTGGTTCTCAGATCATGATTCAAAATGGTGATGACTTCGTGGAGACATTCGCGCGTGATCGCACCCGGTACGGCTAACAGCGGTAAATGCGTGGTCGCCAGCGCGACGCGCAGTTCTTCTGTTGCCAGCATCATCACTACGCGGTTGCAATGGCTGCGGTCAGCAAAGAATTCGGTATGACCGATAAACGGGATACCGGCATCGTTAATGATGCTCTTTTGCACCGGGCCGGTAATCAGCGCGGCAAACTCACCGCTGATTGCGCCATCGCAGGCGCGGGCCAGCGTTTCTACCACGTATTGGCTGTTGGCGACATCCAGTTTACCGGGCGTGACAGGCACAGCCGTGCTGACCGGTAAAACCGTTAATGTCCCCGCGGCCTGAGGTTCTGCCGGGCTGTCTTTCAGGTATTCGCGCAGCTGGATCTTCAGACCCAGTTTTTCAGCGCGCTCAAGCAGCAGGGCCGGATCGGCACACACCACCAGCTCAACAGGCCATGCCTGCTGAGCCAGCGCCAGTACCAGATCCGGCCCAACCCCGGCAGGTTCGCCGGGGGTGATGACGACAGATTTCGTTGTCAGTGTTTTATTGTCCATTACCGTCCATAATTTTCACGTACGCTTCAGCACGTTGTTCCTGCATCCAGGTCTGGGCTTCTTCCGCAAATTTACGGTTGAACAGCATGCGGTAAGCACGTTCTTTCTGTGCCGCATCTGTTTTATCAACCTGGCGGGTATCCAGTAACTGGATCAGGTGCCAGCCGAAGGAAGAATGAACTGGCGCACTGATTTCACCTTTTTTCAGGTTCATCAGCGCATCGCGGAACGCAGGATCGTACATATCCGGAGACGCCCAACCTAAATCGCCGCCCTGATTTGCAGAACCCGGATCCTGAGAAAGCTGTTTCGCTTCATCAGCAAACGTTGCTTTACCGCTCTTGATATCCGCCGCAGCCTGTTCCAGTTTCGCGCGCGCCTGAGCATCGGTCATCACAACGGATGGCTTGATCAGGATATGGCGTGCATGGACTTCAGTGACGGAAACGCTTTTGTTATCACCACGGATATCGTTCACTTTCAGGATGTGGAAGCCCACGCCTGAACGGATCGGACCGATAACCTGGCCTTTCTGCGCAGTGCTCAGCGCCTGAGCGAACAGGGAAGGTAATTCCTGCAATTTGCCCCAACCCATGTTGCCGCCTTTCAGCGCCTGGGAATCAGCAGAGTAGGTGATAGCCAGTTTGCCGAAGTCCGCGCCGTTGTTCAGATCGGCAACGATTTTCTTCGCCAGCTGTTCAGCCGTATCAACCTGATCCTGCGTTGGGTTTTCCGGCAATGGCAACAGGATATGGCTGAGGTTAAATTCAGCGCTGCTGCCGTTCTGAGCCGCAACCTGTTTGGACAGCTGATCCACTTCCTGAGGCAGGATCGTCACGCGACGGCGAACTTCGCTGTTACGGACTTCGCTGATCAGCATTTCTTTACGGATCTGGGCGCGATAAGTGCTGTAGTTCAGACCGTCATAAGCCAGACGGCTACGCAGCTGGTCAACGGAAATATTGTTCTGCTGTGCAATACCGGCAATCGCTTTATCCACATCCTGATCCGTCAGCGTGATACCCATGCGGGCCGCCATCTGCAACTGGATCTGATCCATGATCAGACGATCAAGGATCTGGTGGCGCAACGTCGCTTCATCGGGCAGCTGTTGGTTTGCTTGCTTGGCCTGCTGCGTTACTGACTGATACAGGCTGTCTACGTCACTTTGCAATACGACGCCGTTGTTGACGACGGCGGCAACTTTATCAACTTCCTGAGGGGCTGCAAACGCAGTGCTGGCACAAAGCGTCACGCCGAGGAGAAGTGTTCTCCAGTTCTTCATACTTTTTCCATTTGTCTAATCCGCAAGCGCGGGTTTCAAGTTCACTGAGTTCGTAGAGTCTTAACTCATCAATCGTGGTATCGGCTTAGAAAGCGCGTTGATAAGGCAGTATGCCGCTGGCCAACATTTCTTTCGTTCCGAGGGTTTGATTGTTCCCCAGGCCTCTAAGTTCAATGTTGAATCCAATCTTATTGTCATACTTGCTTTCGGACTTAACAGTATCGTAGTTGGTGATCTTACGTTCGTAGCCCACGTTGATGGCCCAGCAGCAAGTGTTGTACTGCAAACCAATCAGCTGATCGGCAGATTGCTGTGCTTTGGTGTCGTAATAATAGGCCGCAACAACCGCCCAGCGGTCAGCAATCGGCCAGCTGGCGATCCCGCCCACCTGAGAAATACCATCCTGATATCCCGGGTTGGTCACGCTTGGCAGTGTCGCCTGAATATATTCCGGGCTGGCATAACGGTAGCTCAACTGAACCATTCTTTCTGAGTCAGCGCGGTATTCCAGAACGGCATCGCCCAACGCCAGTGCATCTAAACGGGTGTCGTACTGCACGCCACCACGAACGCCCCAGAAGTCATTGATTTTGTAATAGCTGTCACCAGCCCAAACCAGGCTGCCTCTGTCATCACTTTTATCCAGAGCACTGTTCACGTCGCCTGTGCGCGGTGGCTGGAAGTAGTAAATCTGACCGGCAGACGCATTGAAGCGCTCTTCCAGATTTTCGTCGTAAATACGGGTTGTTAAACCAGTTGCCACCTGGTTTGCCGAAGCAATTCGGTCCAGGCCGCTGTAGCTCTTATCGCGGAACAGGCCGGTATAGTCGGACTGTAACAGCGTCGAGTCATAGGTATTAATCCCGCTCTGGTTACGATACGGAATGTACAAATACTGTGCGCGCGGTTCGAGAGTCTGGGTGTAATCACTGTCCCAGTCCATCGTCCGGTCGAAGACCATTTTGCCGTCGGTTTTGAACTCAGGCATAACGCGGTTTACTGAAGAACGAAGTTTGGTGTCCGGGTTCGCATCGTAATACGCATCCGGAATATCCTGCTGATAGTGGGTCGCCATCAGCTTAACTTCGTTATCCAGACTTCCCCAGGCGTTACTCAGCGGCAGGCTCAGGGTCGGTTCGAAGTGAGTACGCACCGCTTCCGGGTTGTCAGGGTTAACGCTGGTGAATTTCACCGCCTGACCATAAAGATGCAGGTCGAAAGGGCCCACATCGTTTTTGTAATAGTTGATGTCCAGCTGTGGCTGGGCGCGGTAAGCATTGCTGTTACCGTAATCCGAAAACACCTGGAACTGCTTGCTGGCCAGCGTCACATCCCAGTTTTGGTTGGCATAACCTACGCTGAATTTTTGCGTGGAATAGCCGTCAGTGCTTGAACCGTATTTCGAATCGAAATCGGTGAAGTAGTACGGGTCACTGACCTTGGTGTAGTCGACATTGAAGCGCCAAACCTGATCGTATACGCCGGCATGACGCCAGTAGTACATCCAGCGCTTAGTCTTATCGCTGGTCCGGTTCTCATCATCCACGTACTGCTGATCGATTTTCTTATCGTCGCCCAGATAATCGAACTCCATCAGACCTGCACCGGCCACGGTCAGATAGCGGAATTCGTTCTGCAATTGCAGACCACGGTTGCTCATGTAGTTCGGCGTGATCGTGGCATCGTAATTTGGCGCGATGTTCCAGTACCAGGGAACCGTCAGGCCAAAGCCGTTACTGCTGCTGTATTTGGCGTTCGGAATAAGGAAGCCCGAACGGCGTTTGTCACCGATCGGCAACTGCATGTACGGGCTGTAGAACACCGGAACCGGGCCGATATGGAAACGGGCATTCCAGATTTCAGCCACTTCTTCCTGGCGGTCCTGAATCACTTCTGAACCCACCACGCTCCAGCTGTTATCGCCAGGCAGACAGGTCGTGAATGTGCCGTTATCCATGATGGTGTAGCGGTTGTTGTCACGCTGCTTCATCTTGTCAGCATTACCGCGGCCCTGACGGCCTACCATCTGGTAATCGCCATTCTGGACATCGGTATCTTTGGTGGTCAGGTTTGCAAAGCCTTTCGGCCCGTTCAGCTTGATCTGGTTATCGTTATAACGCACGTTCCCGGTCGCCGTGGCGGTACGGGTCGGAGTGGGCTGATTGGGATTGGCAATTTGGTTGAGCTGAACATGATCGGCATCGAGCGTACTGTTACCCTGAACGATATTAACGTTGCCGCTGAAAAGCGCGCTGTCAGGATAATTTCCGGTGGCCTTGTCGGCATTGATGGTCACAGGCAGTGAATTAGGATCACCCTGCACCAAAGGTTTGTCATAGGTCGGAACGCCGAGCATACATTGTTGCGCGAGGTCGGCCATTGCGCCGTGACTGTACAATACTGACCAGATTGTGGCAGCCAGCACTGTGGGTAAGCGTGTTTTCAGACGTCTGTTTTTCATACGTAAAATGGTGTTCCGTCATCAGAGGCATCATGCCGGCAAACGGTCAGAGACTATCTCACTCATCATGGTTGCGCTAGTGTTAAATCCAACCTGTTACGTTGCCGCCGTTAGGCACAACGATAAATGCCAGTTATGATAAAGCAATTTTTAAGCGACGGCATGGCGAATTGAGGAGTATATGCAGTATTGGGGAAAACTGCTCGGACTTATCCTGGGCTTATGGTCAGGTTTAGGCTTCTGGGGAATTGTTTCAGGGGTGTTGATAGGGCATATGTTTGATACTGCGCGTTCTGCGAAACGCCGGGGATATTTCGCCGATCAACAGACACGTCAAACTCTCTTTTTCCGCACCACATTTGAAGTGATGGGGAATCTGACTAAATCAAAAGGCAGAGTGACCGAGGCGGATATACAAATTGCCAGTCTTTACATGGAACGTATGCAGTTGCACGGTGAGCAGCGTGAAGCCGCCCAGCGTGCCTTCCGCGACGGGAAAGATGCAAATTACCCGTTGCGGGAAAAAATGCGGGCATTGCGCACTGCATGTTTCGGCCGCTTTGATCTGATCCGGACTTTTCTGGAAATCCAGATCCAGGCGGCGTATGCCGACGGTTCTTTGCATCCGAACGAGCGCGAAGTGCTGTATGTGATTGCGGAAGAGCTCGGGATCTCCCGCATGCAGTTCGATCAGTTCCTGCGCATGATGGAAGGTGGGCAACAGTTCGGCGCAAATCAGCAGGGCGGTCACTCTTATCGCGGCGGTTATCACCAGACACAGCAAGGCCCGACGCTGGCCGATGCCTGTAAAGTGCTGGGCGTGAATGCCACGGACGATGCAACCACCATCAAACGTGCGTACCGCAAGCTGATGGGCGAACATCATCCGGACAAGCTGGTCGCAAAAGGTTTGCCGCCGGAAATGATGGAAATGGCGAAAGAGAAAGCGCAGTCGATTCAGGCCGCGTATGACCTGATCAAAAGAGAGAAAGGTTTTAAGTAATCTTCTCCGACGCAAAAGTAAAAGGCGCTGAATTCAGCGCCTTTTTTGTGTCCTCCGGAAACTTAAAAATCCGGCTCGCAGTTGAATACCAGCGGCGCGTCAGTGATCGGATGGTAAAACGACAGCTCCTGCGCATGCAGTTGCAGGCGGTCAGCGGCGGCCAGCGCCTGCGGATGTGCGTAAAACTTATCGCCCAGAATCGGATGCCCGAGCGCCAGTAAATGCACGCGCAGCTGATGTGAACGTCCGGTAATCGGCCGGAGTTTGACGCGCGTCGTGCCGTCTTCATCCCAGGACATCACTTCGTATTGCGTCAGCGCTTTCTTCCCGGTCTCATGGCAAACTTTCTGTTTTGGCCGGTTGGGATAATCGCAAATCAGCGGTAAATCAATAATGCCGTAATCTTCTTCGACCCGTCCCCACACCCGCGCGATATACACTTTCTTGGTTTCACGCTCGCGGAACTGACGTTTCAGCTCGCGTTCGGCTTCTTTGGTCAGCGCCACCACAATCACGCCGCTGGTCGACATATCCAGACGATGCACCGATTCCGCTTGGGGATATTGCTGCTGAATGCGCGTCATCAGGCTGTCCTGATGCTCGGCTAATTTCCCCGGCACCGAAAGCAACCCGCTTGGTTTATTCACCACCATGATGTGTTCATCCTGAAAAATCACCTGTAACCAGGGATCGGTCGGCGGATTGTAATTCTCCAGCGGCCGGGTTTTGGAAGGCTCAGGGATTGTCGGTTGATGTTCGCTCATAGCGGTTTCAGTCTGCATTCAGGGTGAAATAAAAGAAGGGATGCAGACCGGCTGCATCCCGTCGGGCTTACTGGTGGCTGACGACCACCAGACGGATCGCATCCAGACGCCAGCTGGCGTCGTTCAGATTCGCCAGTACCTGCTTGCGGTTTGAGTCTACTGATTCCAGTTCGTCATCGCGAATGTTCGGGTTCACTTCTTTCAGCGCTTTCAGACGATCCAGTTCTTTCGTCAGTTGCTCGTCCGCTTCAACTTTCGCCGCTTCAATCAGCGCACGCGCCTGCTCAGCAATTTCCGCTTCAGCCTGTTGCAGCATGGCGTGAACGTCCTGCTGCACAGCATTCACCAGCTTGCTGGAGTTGTGACGGTTAATCGCGTTCAGCTGACGGTTAAAGCTTTCGAATTCTACCTGAGCCGCCAGATTGGTGCCTTTTCTGTCCATCAGCATACGTACCGGCGTCGGTGGCAGGAAACGGGTCAGTTGCAGATGTTTCGGCGCCTGGCATTCCACCACGTAAACCAGCTCTGCCAGCAACGTACCGACCGGCAGCGCTTTGTTTTTCAGAATCGACACCGCACAGCTGCCGGTATCGCCGGACAGGATCAGATCCAGACCGTTACGCACGATCGGATGTTCCCAGCTGATAAACTGCGCATCTTCACGCGACAGCGCCTGTTCACGGTCAAACGTTACCGTACAACCGTCTTCCGGCAGGCCGGGGAAATCCGGCACCAGCATGTGATCGGACGGTGTCAGCACGATCAAATTGTCGCTGCGATCTTCCTGATTAATACCAACGATATCGAACAGATTCAGTGCGAAATTCACCAGATTGACGTCGTTATCCTGCTCGCCAATTTCTTTCGCCAGTTGCTGCGCACGTTCGCCGCCGTTGGAATGCATCTCCAGCAGACGGTCGCGGCCATTTTCCAGCTTCTCTTTCAGCGCGTCATGTTCCGCGCGGCATTTGAGAATAAAATCGTCCAGACCTTCCTGCTCAGCCGGTGTGGCGAGGAACGTAATCAGCTGATCGTAAGCGCTGTCATAAATCGTCCGGCCGGTCGGGCAGGTATGTTCGAACGCATCCAGACCTTCATGGAACCAGCGAACCAGCACCGACTGCGCGGTTTGCTCAAGGTAAGGCACCATGATATCGATATTGTTTTGCTGGCCGATACGGTCCAGACGGCCAATACGCTGCTCCAGCAGATCCGGGTTGAACGGCAGATCGAACATCACCATTTTGCTGGCGAACTGGAAGTTACGGCCTTCGGAGCCGATTTCTGAACACAGCAGAACCTGGGCGCCTTCTTCCTGCGAAGCGAAGTACGCGGCGGCACGGTCACGTTCGATGATCGACAAACCTTCGTGGAATACGGCGGCGCGGATCGCTTCGCGTTCACGCAGAACCTGTTCCAGTTGCAGCGCGGTGGCGGCTTTGGCGCAAATCACCAGCACTTTTTCGTCACGGTTGGCGGTCAGATAACCGAGCAGCCATTCCACCCGCGGATCGAAGTTCCACCAGGTGGCGTTTTCGCCTTCGAACTCCTGATAAATCTGCTCCGGATACAGCATGTCGTGCGCACGGGCTTCGGCGGTTTTCTTCGCGCCCATAATGCCCGAGACTTTAATCGCGGTCTGATACTGCGTCGGCAGCGGCAGTTTCACCGAATGCAGATGGCGCTCCGGGAAACCTTTTACGCCGTTACGGGTGTTACGGAACAGCACGCGGCTGGTACCGTGGCGATCCATCAGCATGGAAACCAGCTGTTTAGCGGCAGCTTCGTCACCTTTATTGGCGGCGGTCAGCAGCGCGTCGGTGTCAGTATTGCCAACGCTTTCGCCCAGCAA